>PPYE01597613.1_pt1 | contig 56825 bp, 37 predicted proteins | sample 1559881 | NCBI WGS metagenome assembly PPYE01 (sample SAMN08240022, study PRJNA423297) | Human gut metagenome, whole genome shotgun sequencing project.
TCTCTTCGAGCGTCAGTTCCTTCAGCAAAAGTCCGGCACGCTCTTCTGCCGGCAGAGATGCATTCTTGTAAGTAGCCTGCCCGCATCCCGACAATAGGAAGAGTGGCAAAAGGTAAAGAAGTTTCTGTTTCATCATGGTTTCATATTAGGCAATTATCTATTCAAAAGACAAAGATAAGTATATTGATTAAATTTCAAACTTCAAAAGAATGATTCATTATGCAACGTACTGCCTAAAAGGCAGTACGTTTTCTTCACATATATGTTTAATTGCCGTTGAATTATTACGTCAATCACATATATATTTAAAGGAGTGCATGCAACGAATATCTGCAGATGAAGTCCCGACATACACATTGAATACTCCCGGTTCAGCTATCCATCGATGGCTTGCCTCATCAAAAAACTTCAAATCATCAGGAGTGATAACAAATTCCACTTGAACAGTTTCATCAGGTTCGACCTCTACTTTTGTAAAATGCTTCAACTCTTTCAATGGACGGACAACGCTACACACCGGATCTCCAAGATAAAGTTGTACCACTTCTTTACCAATCTTCGTACCCGTATTAGTCAAAGGTACTGTTACCTTGATACTTCCTTTTTCATCCATCGTCTTCGATGACAGCCGAGACTTGCCGTATTTGAAAGAAGTGTAACTCAATCCATGCCCAAAACTAAAAAGAGCCGGAATCTTCTTTGTATCGTGCCAACGATAACCTACTAAAATATCATCTTTATACTCTTCTTTAGGATTGACACCGACATTGCGCTGATAATCCGTCAAAGACACATCGTCCTTGCCAGTATCGATACCCGGATAAGCCTCTTCACCAAAAAAGTGCGCCGAACAATCGCTTAACTTCACCGGGAAAGAATAAGGCAGTTTACCCGATGGATTCACTTTACCACTGATAACATCTGCAATCGACGCTCCTCCCATAGTCCCCAAATAAGAAATATGCAGGATTGCAGGCACTTTCTGCAACCACGGCATAGCATAAGCATTGCCACTGATATTGGCTATCACAAGATTTGGATTGACAGCAACAAGCTCTTCTATCAATTCATTTTGAGAAAAAGGTAAATTATACGACTTACGGTCAGTAGATTCACAATCCTGGAAAGCGTTTTTATTCAAACCTCCCACATAGATAACAACATCTGCCTGCCGTGCCTTTGCCACAGCCTCAGCACGCAAAGAGTCTATCACCGTCTGCCGCATTTCCTCCTCATGACCAAAAAAGGGACGGCCACATGCATAACCCTGGGTGTATTCTATCTTATCACCATATAGGGCACGCAGTGCATCAAGTGGAGAAATCATATCTTTTGGTTTCAATTCCGACGAACCGCCACCATCCGTAAGTCTACGGACAGCATTGTCACCAACCACCAATATCCGGTTATACTTATCAGCTTGTAATGGAAGAATGCCATTGTTCCGCAACAGTACGATGGACTCGTCACCTATTACTTTAGCCACATCATAATGTTCTTTGGTACAGAGTGAACCATACGGCTTATTCTGATTCAATGAAGTCCGGAAAATCAGACGCAGTATATTCCTCGCTTTCGCATCCACTGACGCCATCGGCAATTCCCCCTTCTTCAACATCTCCAGATAGGGGTCTGCCAAATAGTAGAGATTATACCCCAAGCTATTATCCGAAGTCAAACCGTTAGTATAAGACCCCATTTCGATGTCAAGACCATTAAGAGCAGCCTCTTTGGTGTCGTGAGCTCCTCCCCAATCCGTAATGACACAACCGTCAAAACCCCATTCATCACGTAGAATATCATTGAGCAGACGGGCATTATGGCAACAATGCTGGCCACGATACTTGTTATAAGCTCCCATGACGCTCCATGCTCCCCCTTCCACTATTGCCTGTTTGAAAGCAGGCAAATAGATTTCGTAAAGAGCACGGTCACTCACTTCAACGTCAACGGTACCACGCCACTGCTCCTGGTTGTTCAATGCAAAATGCTTCACACAAGCAGCAACACCGTTTTTTTGCAATTCCTTGACATAAGGAACCGCCATTACACCGGCAAGATAAGGGTCTTCACCCATATACTCAAAGTTACGCCCATTAAGGGGAGTACGGTAGATATTGACACCGGGACCTAACAATACGTCTTTCTTACGATAACGTGCCTCCTCGCCAATAGCCTTGCCATAGCGTGCAGCCATATCCGGATTCCAAGTAGCGGCAAGAGCCGTAAGAGCAGGAAAAGCCGTAATAGAGTCGTTGGTCCAACCCGCATAATTCCAAGTATTCCATTCAAACTCATGGCGAACTCCATGAGGTCCATCACTCATCCACAACTCTGGAATACCCAAACGGGGCACCCCTGCCGATGAGAACTTGCTCTGCGCATGGCAAAGTGCCACCTTTTCTTCAAGTGTCATACGGCTTAACGCATCCTCAACGCGCACTTCGATAGGCATATCAGGATTTTGATATATGGGTATCTGTGCACTAAGATTTGTGGCAGATGCAGCAAACAGCAGAAAAAATCGTAAAATGTAAGTATGCATTTTTCACTCTTTATTAGAAATTATTGAACTGTTACCAAGTCGACATAGTAACCGTGTCCCACACAAAGGAATCCGGCCTCAGCATTTATCTTGTCAATAACCTCTTGGGTGATAATCAGTTCGTAAACACCATCTTCACTGAATTCTATCTTATCCATCAGCCCTGTCCACCAACCGGTAGCAAGTTGCATCTGATGATATTCTGCTGTAGGCTCTATCGAATAATACACCCGCAAAATAGTTCCCGGCTTAAGGGCAGTCATCACTTCTTGAGGAATCAGGTTGAACGATTTGTTCGGATCACCGTCCGCTTTGTCCCAAGACACATAATGATGGCCTTCCCATAGGGCTTTCTCAGAAGAGATAGTAACTTTCTGTTCTGTAGTAACTTCACCATTGGCATAGAACTGTATACTCTCACCGGTCTTGGTCTTACCAGTCACTGTATATTCCCCTTCTGCCAGTTCCGGGCAAATCAGCGTGAGAGAAGTGGCAGTTTGCTCTGCAAATTCCACTACCTCCACATCAGCTACCGCAACCGAGGCAACAGCATCAAGATTAATACCGGTCATTATCCATGCCGTACCAACGGTAGCACGGTTGGCTCCCATTGTAATCATAGCCCCTTTAGTCACTTTCACTTTATTGGCGCCATATTCATTTCCTTCGGCATCGATAAAAATAACCCGGTAATCTCCCTCCGACAAGCCGGCAGGCACAGTATATTCCACATAATTGCCATCTTCCGACTCCACATAAGTAATATCCGTGGCAGCCATCCCACCAATAAGAATGCTTTCCACTTTATCCAGGTTATCGCCGTAAAAACAAGCTTTATTACCGGGAGCCACAATACGTTCGAATGCCACTTCAGTGGCACTGGGGTCATCTGCTAAAGGATTTACCTGAATAAGCCCTTCACGGTAAGTGGATTTCCCAACAGTGGTGGTAGCTGTTATTTTAAGGTGATAAGTTCCTGCCATAAATTCCTTTTCTATTTCAGTACCGGTAGCCACTTCTTCTCCATCCACAAACCAAGTTACGGTAGTATAGTCCGCGGGAGTCACCGTGAGTTTCATCGAAAATTTGCCGTCACGACTGAAATTGGCAAATGTGGCCAGATTTCCATTGACCCGATCCGGAAAGGTAGGGTCGAGTATACGAGGCTCATCATTGGGCGTAGCCGTAGAGAACGGCTCTTCGTCGCTGCAGCTTGTCAAGAAGGCGTTGAATGCCAATATGGCAAACAGCATAACATATATCTTTTTCATATTGATAGTTAATTTGATGTTGAACAGAAATTATTGAACATTATTTTTATCCCACCACACAGGGGTATTCCAGCTATTATTACCTCCCATACGCTCCAGCGCTTCCTCATAGTTTTTCTTATTGTATGAAGATTCCAGCACAGGATAGCACAGACGGACCGGGATAGCCGCCCCCCCAGTAAGAACCAGGCTGAAGCCATACTCTGCAGGAGACTTTAGCTGTGGGTAGTTGGAACGGCGTAAATTAGCCCAACACTCCAACGGATTGGTGAAATGCAGAATCCATGCCTGCGTATTGATAGATGCCTTTTTCTGCTCTACCGTGTAACCAATGATGTTATTGGCCATATAGTTGTCAAACTCTTCATCAGTTATTTTATCACATCCGTAATTGTCCGTCAAGAAGTCCATAGCCGCACGTACACCTTTTCTATAATGCTCTTCTACGGAGCCAGCCACATTCCATCCTTTCAGAGCAGCTTCTGCCAGCAGGAAGTCCACTTCGGCCGAGGTTATAACCACTCCCGGGTTTTCACCCTCAAGAAAGTTACTTGCCAACTTGGGTTCCGTTTCTGTATCCATGGAAATCTTTTCAATGGCAGGATTGCTTTCCTGCAATTCTTTTATAAGGTCGCTCTCGTACGCTTCGGGCCAAGGTTCATAGAAGAATGCACCTGGATCGCGCGGATGCGCCATATTTTTAGCCAATACCTCTTCAGTGATATCAATGCGCCCTTCAGTACTGGTTGTACTCATTATCTGGTCAAAGTAGAACCGTATGATAGCAAAAAACCGAGGGTCACCAGTATTGAACAACTGATTATAAAAAGTAGAGCAGATAAAACTGGGGTTATTGCGAGGGTCGTTACCATACAGCCGCTGTGATAAAGCGTTGCGACGATAGTCGGAATAGCTTTCGCCACCAAAGTCAAAAGCAATATCCAAATAAGGAATCAGTGCGTCATCAGCACCAGAGGCAATGATACCACCATCTGCAGCCAAAGCTTTTTCAAACTCTTCTTGGGCCTTCTGTGGGTTGGCATCCGAGATACGCATAGCATAACGCAGGCGGAGTGAATTGGCAAACTTCTTCCATTTGTTTATATCACCGTTATAAATGACATCTCCGGTGATGCGGTCCTTGGTACCATCAAAAGCTGTTACGGCAGCGTCGAGCTCCGCAAAAAAGTCATTGTATATCTCTTCTTGCGTGTCATATCTAGGCGTGAACTTACCATCGATAAAGCCTTTTCCCGCTTCAAAGTAAGGTACATCACCATAAATATCAGTAAGATGAGACATTAGATAGACACGATAGATGCGGACAGCCGCATTGATGTTCACCTTCTCTTCATCATCCATAGTACGTGCCTGCGCATCGGTAAGGTCCTTGATATTTTTCAAATAGTAGTTCTGCCAGATATGCCCCATCTCGTTAAGATCAAGTGTATGGCGGCCACCATAGTTCGTGGTATTCCAGCAGCCCATCAACTGCTGATTGAAGGCATAAATATAACTACGGTAAGTTTCACTCACCTCCAAATCTCCATAGGTATGAAGCTGGGCAGTGGTAAGTTGTGCGTTAGGATCGATGGTGTCAGCCTTTGAAGGATCGGTATTCATGCTCTCCATATACTCATCGCTGCAGGAAACGAAAAACAAAGTACATGCCGCCAACGCAATTGTGATATATGATTTATAGTGTCTCATTGTATATCTCTTTTTTAGTAAATGTATCTGATAAATTTCATGGGGTCTCTTAAAATTTCACATTGACATTGAAACCGTAACTCTTGCGTGAAGGCAGCGAACCATACTCCATACCCATACCGGTGGTATTGTTGTAGTTGGAGTCCGGGTCAATGTTCGGAATATTCTTCCAGACAATGAACGGATTACGGGCAACAAACGATATAGTTAGTCCGTCTACCACATTCTTCAGCCAAGCCTTGGGCAAGGTGTAGCTCAATGTAATTTCGCGACACTTCACATAAGAGTTATCATAGATAAACATGGAAGGGGCATTGCGACAAACACTCATCCAGTATTTCTCGGGATTAATCACAATGTCATTTTCACGATAAGTGCCGTCACCATTGTCTATCACACCCGGAGCAATAAAACCGCCGGTGGGTATCCAGTCAGGAGAATCCTTGGCATAGCCTGCTGCCTGACGGGCCTCTTCAGACTTATACCATGCTTCACGCCCTTCCAAAGTGGCCATGCTCTTGCCTGTTTCATGCGCGGCCCGAGCTGACATAGAATAAAGGTCTGCTCCCACCTTCACATCAAACACGGCAGAAAGTGAAATATTCTTGTAGGAGAAGTTGGTATAGACACCGCCAGTCCAGTCCCAGGACGCATTTCCCAGTACATGGTTGCTCTTGTCGTACATAGGCAATCCGGTTGAGGGGTCGATAAGGATATCACCATTTTCGTTACGCTGGAAGTCGGGACCTACGATAGAGCCGAAATTCTCACCTACCTTGGCAGCCACTTGTACGTCAAGCCATGTAGCCTTTTCCAGTTCAAACATATCCATGTCGTCCACCAGTTTCTTCACCTTGTTACTATTCTTCGAGAAGTTGAAATTCAAATCCCAAGAGAAGTCTTTCGTTTGAATCGGACGAGTATTCAAAGCTATTTCCACACCTTTATTCTCAATTTCACCTGCATTAATCAAACGATAGCCGTAACCGGAAGTCGAGGAGCTGGCCATCCCCATAATCTGATTCTTGCTAAGCTGGCTGTAATAAGTGAAGTCCAAGCCGATACGGTTCTTCAGGAATTTCAGTTCCAGACCCATTTCGAATGAATTGGTCTTGGTAGGTTTCAAATCCTTATTGGGGATAGTACCGTTACTGATATAACCAATAGTATAACCGGGATAAGCAAACTTAGACTTGGTATACACCAATCCGAGCTGATATGGATCGGTATCGCTACCTACTTGCGCCCATGACATACGCACTTTACCATAAGGAAGCTTGTCACCCAACTTCAGCAACTCGGAGAATACAAAGCTACCGGAGAAAGAAGGATAAATGTACATGTTATTACTGATGGGCAATGTGGAAGACTGATCGCCACGAAGGGTTGCATCAAAATAAAGCATGTGCTTCCAACCCAAGTTTACCGCACCATAAACAGAGTTAATCTGCTTACGATAACTGTAAGGCTCTACACTTACTTCATTGAAGCTCATCAAAGCCACCACATCGCGAATCTTCATGTCCTTGGCGGTAGTGACTATAGTCTGGTTATTCACCTTGTACAAGTTACCGCCCAATGTCGCATTAAAGTCGAAATCTCCCCAAGAGTTATTATAGAGTGCCAAAAGCTCGAAATTATACATTCGATTACGGAAATTATTATTCTGCAAGTAACCGGATTCATATCCTGGTGTGGTAGGAGCCTTGTAGTCTTCAAAAGTAAACCAATTAAGCTCGGCTCCTGCTGTCCCTTGTATCTTCAGGTGTTGGGTGATGTTCCAGACAACCTTACCATTGAAACGGAATTGATCTTTCTTGGAGTTGTTTGAGTTCTTGTAAACATCCCAATAAGGATTCACATTATAAGGGTCCATACCATTCCAGTTAGAGTATTCACCGTTGGCATCCTGATAAGTCTTAAGCCATTCCTGATCATAAGTGGTTGCCAAGGTCATCAGATTCTTACCTATATTTGATTTACTGTCTCCCAATGCCGGACGGTTTTTCACATCTTCACGGGTATAGTTGGCACTGAAGTCCAAGTCAAATTTCCCGGCAGTAGTATTGGCACGCAAATTGAAGATGTCCCGGCTCATATGAGTCTTTGGTACGATATCTTTGTTGCGCATATCAGTATAGGTAAAACGAATACCGGTCTTGCCATTATTCACCCCAATAATAGCACTGTTAGTTGCAGTAAAGCCTGTGCGGAAGAACTGGGAAGTATTGTCAGGAACAATCAGATAAGGACGTTCCACACCATCAAAATACTTAAGCATATTGGTACCATCGGCTTTGGCTCCCCAGCTCATGTTGGTATTAGACACCGCATTGATGGGATAAGTACCATTACTGCCCATACCATAAATCTGCTGGACATCATCCCATTTAGCCAACTGGGTATCAAAAGTCATAGTTCCATTGTATTCCACGCTGATTTTATCCTTATTGGCTTTCTTGGTAGTGATAAGGATTACACCATGACTAGCACGACTACCATAAAGAGCCGATGCAGCCGGTCCTTTCAATACCGACATGCTCTCAATATCATCGGGATTTACACTGGAAATACCGTCACCAAGGTCAAAACCGCCATAAGTACCGGCGCTACCAAAATTTGTATTATCCAAAGGCACACCGTCTATCACATACAAAGGCTGATTATTACCGGTCATTTCCGTACTACCACGTAATATTACACGCGAAGAGCCTGAGGCTCCACCCGCGGTCTGGGTTACGACCAAACCCGGAACACGGCCCGCCATTGAATTGATAACATTCGTTTCTTTGGCCTTAGTCAATGCTTCACCTTGTACCTCAGCCACACCGTATCCCAAAGCCTTGCGCTCACGTTTGATACCCAAAGCGGTTACCACCACTTCACCCAGCATCTTGCTGTCCTCTTCAAGTACAATATTCAGTGGAACATTGCCGGCTTTCACCTCCTGCTGTTTGTATCCCACAAAACTGATGATTAACGTTGCGCCGGGTTTGACGTTTAAACTGAATTTGCCGTTTAAGTCGGTAACTACACCATTGCTGGTTCCTTTTTCAACGACAGAGGCCCCTATCACCGGACCAAACTCATCTTTCACAGTACCTATAACTTTGTTGCTTTGCTGTTCTATGGCAAAACTCTCAAATGAGGCAGCTCTCACTTGCGGAAAACCTCCCCACAAACAGAGAACAAGTGTACTGTAGAGTAACGTGCTTTTACATTTCTTTACTTTCATAATATTATATATAAAATTAGTAAATCAGATTCTCAGTCAGGTTACAAAGTTCATCAAAGTACTCATTCATAGGGTTTGAATCCCTACATATCAGGTTTGAGTTCTCACAGAATTAGTACAAAAGTTTGATTTCCAATGTACACGACTTCAATAAATAGAACTTATTGAATTATTGCTTTGAACATTCACTCGGTTAATGTATTTTTGTGCTCGTTAACCAATACTGCACATCAAATGTATATCCACACTCAACAAATTATACAAATTTTAATCTTACTTTTTTTCACACTGTCCTCAATCTCAGCCAATGCAGAAAAGCATGTCCAGCGTTTTTCCAGCCTGCAACTTGGCACCGAAGAAGGATTGAACAGCCTGCGGGTTTTCTCCATTGCCACAGATAAGTCAGGAGCTATATGGATGGCTACCCTTGATGGCATCAACCGTTTCAATGGCCGTTCGATGAAAAGCTACCAATTAGGAACCAATCAAAAATTATCCGATGCTTCAGGAAGCACCACCATGTTAGCTATAAGCCCCAACAATTCACTTTATGCTTATAATAATGTAGGACGGATTTACAAATACAACTTGCTTACTGACCAATTCGAGCTCTGCCTTGATTTAGCAGAACATATCTACACGGGGCTGGTCCTTCAGTACCTTCTTATCGACTCTCAAGAACAATTGTGGATAGGACTGAGTACCGGGCTCTACTGTTGCAGATTTGGTGAAGTGCCTCAGCTTATCGATTCAGAGAGCCATGTGACCTATATCACAGAATTGCCTCAAGGCATTGCCATAGGTAGCACATGTGGCCTGCGTATCTATTCCAAGGATAGGATTTTACTGCATAAGCTCTGTCCAGGCACCTATGTACAAAGCCTTTTAGCGCCATCAGACAGTGATACATTATTAATAGGCACTTTCAATAGTGGAATAAAAAGCATCAACCTCAACTCATGGCAAGAGCAGCCAACCGACGCTGCAACTCTTCCTCATACTCCTATTCGTTCCATGGTAGAAATGGCACCTTCTACTATCCTATTAGGATTTGACGGAGATGGAGTCTACACCTACAACTACCCGACCGGTGGGGCAGAACCACTCTTTACACGTACCAACCGAATGCTTACTGCTATGGGAGTATATTCCTTATGCCGAGATTGTGAAGACAACATATGGATAGGCACCTACACTGGCGGCGCCTTTCTCATGATGCCCGAAGAAACCACCACCACTTTACTAAGACATCACAAAGGAGAAGAGCCCTCCTTAGCCGATGACAATGTAAATGCATTCTGTGAACAGCGCAACGGTGAACTGTGGATTGCCACCGATGACGGTATCAACATATACAATCCCCAAAACAACCGATGCAGACAGATACTTGCAGGTAATGTGGTATTAAGTGTCTCCATTGATTCCCAGAACAACATTGCTGCAGGTACTTATGGCAATGGACTATTTCTTCTCAACAGTCAGGGAGAAATATTACACCATTACCTTAGCAACAATAGCAGCTTGCCATCCGACTACCTCTCTACAGTATTGTTTGATACAGACCGAGATCTATGGATAGGGACCATGGACAATCAGTTGCTGCAACTGGAGTGCTCCACTCGGCAATGGAAGTCACACAACGTAACTAAAGCACGCTGCATAGTGCAAAAGGATGCACATACCATTGCTGTAGGTACAGTAGACGGACTGGTACTGATAAACAAACATACCGGGACACACACACATTTGTTTAAAAGTACCGACAACAAAGGAGAAGACTTCAATGCTTTCATTCAATCCATAGCATTTGTAGACGATGAGCAAGCCTGGCTGGGAACTGACGGTGGAGGTCTTTATTTGTACAACTTGCAAACTGCTGAAAAAAAGACATTCTCTACCGAACAACGCCTGCCGTCCAACCGTGTGAGTGCCTTACTCATCGACCATAGCAATAGGTTATGGATTACTACCGATCACGGTTTGGCATGCCTTCCTCCGCAGCCGTCCATGCAAATATACAACCAGAATTTCGAGCAAGTGATGTCGAGATTCTACAACCGTTCCGCAGCCATTCTTTTAGCCGATGGGCGCATAGCACTGGGAAGTACCACTGGTGTACTGATATTCAAACCTCACATTTCACTGACTTCCTATCAGGCCCCATCCTTACAACTCACCGACTTCCGAATAGACAACATAGACGCCAGAGTGTCTGCGAGTATGCGCCCGGAACTCATGCAAATGCTGGCGGATAGCACCATTACTTTATCATATCGCCATAATTCATTCACAATGGAATTCGAGTCTGTAAGCTTCCGCTATCAGGAAGACATTGCATACGAATACATGCTTCAGGGGTTTGACCGCGACTGGAACAAACTGGGAAACAATGAGCATCTGCGCTACACCAATGTGTCACCGGGCAAATACCAATTCCGTATACAATCATATAGCCTTAATAGCGGACTCATACTGAGCAGCCGGACTACATGTATCACAATTTGTCAGCCGTGGTGGAACACTTGGTGGGCATGGTTATTATACATCATGACACTATGCTGTATAATAGGAGCAGTTATAAAAAGTAAACAGCAACAATTGGTACGCCACTACATGAACGAAAAAATCGCTTTCTTCGTAAGCATAGCCCATGACATCCGCACCCCGCTTACACTTATCAAAGCCCCTCTGGACGAACTTCGCCATGACTCCACACTCCATGAAAACGCTACCCGATCCATAGAGTTGGCACATTCCAATCTCAACAAATTACTGGATATATTATCACAGCTACTTGATTTTGAACGGATAGACCATTCCAGCATGCTCCCCAAAATAGAAGCTGTGCCGCTAAAACAGATCATGGACAATCTTTTTACCGTCTTCCAACCTCTCTGCCAGCAGCAACAGAAAACATTGCATACAAGCAGCATTGACTGCCAGCTTGGGGTATGGGCCGACCCCCAATTATTGAACCGAATACTCACCAACCTTTTATCCAATGCCCTGAAATATACCCCTACAGGAGGAAAAATCAGCATCAGCGTGAAAACCGAAGCGAGCAAGGTAAAGATTATCGTGAGTGACACTGGAATCGGCATCTCGCCCAAAGAGCAAAAGAAACTGTTCACAAGCTTTTTCCGTGCCAGCAATGCCATCAGTTCCGGCACTCCAGGCATCGGCCTGGGACTATTGCAAGCCAAGAGGTTTGCCGCTTTGCTGAAAGGCGACATAAAGGTTAGCTCCGTCGTGAACCAAGGCTCGGAATTTACGCTCATACTCAATAGGGTTATAGTCACAAATTCTGCGATATCCGTTACCACTCCAGTTATGGAAAGGTCCGTCACTACCGAAAGCACCATGCCTTGTGACCCGGATAAAGACACGTTGCTTATCGTAGAAGACAATGATGAACTCCGCCTCTATATGCGCCGTATATTCGAGCCGGTTTACCGGGTCGTAGACAAATCCAACGCCCAAGAAGCATTGGAATATATGGAAACTCAATACCCCAGTTTAGTTTTGTCTGATATAATGATGCCCGGCATGCAGGGTGACGAGATGTGCCACCGAATAAAAAGCACTCCTGCCACTTCGGGCATACCGGTCATACTACTTACCGCCAAGACCTTCAGAACATCCATCATAGAAGGATTGCAGAAAGGAGCCGATGATTACATAGCCAAACCTTTCGACATAGATATACTGAAAGCCAAAATTCAGGCACAAATAGAGAATCGCAGACGCCTGCGGCAATACTATACGCAAATTGCTCTGCAACATACCCTTTCAACAGACAAGACCATCAAGGAAATGCCTGTACAATCTGCCGTGCCCAATAATGCGGACAGTGCCTTTGTGGAAAAAGCAACCCAAATCGTGAAAGATAACATAAGCGATTTTGAATTCGACATTGACCGGCTCTGCCGGCACATGGCTATGTGCCGGACTCTCTTCCACGAACGGCTGAAAGCTCTTACCGGGCATACCCCGCAAGACTTCATCCGTATTATCCGCCTTGAGCAAGCTGCCGCCCTACTGCAACAAGGAATACCGGTGACCGATGTTTCCATACAAACGGGATTTGTAAACTCCAAATATTTCAGCACCTTATTCAAGAAATATTTCGGTGTCCAACCCAGCCGATACACCGGGCAAAGAATGAATATAGGCTGATTTGTAGGATTTCAAACCTCTATATGCAGGATTTCAAACTATACATAACCCCATTGCCACTACCTTTGTCGCCATAAACCTATAAAACTGATTTTATGAGCACAAAATTCATCTGCTTGAAGAATGTAATGGCAATACTATTGTCCATAAACATTTTGTCCTGTTCCAGCTCCAATTCCTCCATAGAGGAGTTGCCCTATCTCACCGTGAAAAGTGTATCCCCTCAGAATCTCGCAGCTGCCGGTGGCGAAATAACCATCCGTGTTTCATCCTATCCCATCGCAACAGCCCAATCCGATGCCGGGTGGATAACACTGAAATCAAATACTTCTTCCGATAGCCTTACGTCATTTACATTTACAGCAAAAGCCAATAAAGGGAATGCCCGTGAAGCCGGCATAACTATCACGGCCGGTGAAAAAGAAACCAGCATCATCATCACCCAGGCTGCAAATAATGAACAAGAGAGCAAACCTGCCATAGACGAGAATCTCCCTGCTGTAAAAGTGGCAAAGGAGTTGGGGCTCGGATGGAATCTGGGTAACCAGCTTGATGCCCATGTAAACGAAATAGCCGACGAAACCTCATGGGGCAACGGCAAAGTTACACAAGAAACACTCTTGAAAGTAAAACAAGCCGGATTTACATCAGTCCGCATCCCCGTTACCTGGTTGGGAAAAGTAGGCGAGGCCCCACACTATCACATCGACACGGACTGGATGAACCGCGTGGCAGAAGTAGTGGAATATGCTGAAAAAGCCGGACTGAAAGCCATTATCAACATCCATCATGACGGACACCGCCACATCCACGAAGACGGTTTTGACGAGCATCGCTGGCTTGACATCGTAGGAGCAGCACAAAACAAGGACATGAATACCGCTATCAAAGAGCAACTCAAATCCATGTGGACACAAATAGCCCAACGTTTCGAGAACAAAGGCGAGTTCCTCATTTTTGAAGGCCTCAATGAAATCCATGACGGAAGATGGGGCTCTGGCACCAATACCACCGACGGAGGCAAACAATATGCCATACTCAACGAATGGCAACAAGTTTTTGTAGATGCCGTCCGTGCCACCGGCGGCAACAATGCAACCCGCTACTTGGGTATCAGCGGCTATTGCACAAGCCCTAATCTTACTATAAAACACTTGCAGCTCCCGACAGACCCGGCACAAGACCGTCTGTTAATATCAGTACACTACTACGACCCTGCCACCTTCGCATTGGAAGATAAATTTGCAGAGTGGGGACACACCGGCGCCCCCAGTAAAAAAGAGAGCTGGGGAGACGAAGAGCATCTTAAGAAAGTCTTTGCAGCATTAAGAACCGCTTACGTAGAAAAAGGGATTCCCGTATACATTGGAGAAATGGGGTGCGTACACCGCAACAACAACCGTTCTGAAGCATTCCGCAAATACTACCTGGAATATGTATGCAAAGCTGCACGCACCAATGGCATGGCCGTATTCTATTGGGACAACGGCAATGCCGGCGCCGGACGGGAATGTTCCGGGCTGATGAATCACACCACAGGAACTTATGTCAACAATGGAAAGGATGTGATAGATGTCATGACCAAAGGGTATTTCTCCAATGACCCTTCATATACATTAGAAAGCCTATACAATAACGCTCCACAATGAAAGTTCGACAATCTCTCACTTAGCAACAAAAGGGGGAAACCGGGTAGCACCCTTTCCGCGTTATAGCCTCCTCTGAATATCCTCGTTACTGTTCCGCTGACCCTTGCTACGTATATCACCACCGAAAGTATAGGATACACCGATATGGAAACTGGTAAAGGCAAACTGATTGTCGGCAATTATCTTCAGCCCGTTGGACATGGTTTCCAATTTGGAATGGCTGACAAACAAATTGTTGACATTCAGGCTGAGGCTGAGCTTATTGTCCAACAACCGGTAAAGCATACCTGCACTGATACTGTAAGTGGGGCTCATCAGATAGATGCCCTGATACTGACGGGAAGAATAGGAACCGGACAACGTAGCCAGAAGAGTCTTCTTTTCATTGAAGAAGAAAGTGTTGCGCAGACTGGCGTCATAAGCCCACCCTTTCTCCTCGGGAGAGGTGGTGGCAGCGCTGGAGGTGGTCCGGCGATAGCTCACTCCATGCTGGGCGTAAGAGAAACTGAAGTTCAGCGCATGCCCGTCAGTAGGCGAATAAAGCAGATAGACAGTAGGGAATAAGCGCGTATAGTCGTGCTTGTCCTCCGTATCCTTCGCTTCGGAAATACCGGTAGTGCGGGTGTGCTCCATACGCAAGCCCAACTGCATGGAAAAACGTTCGGAATATTCACGGCTATAATCAGCATATAAGGCATAGATTTGCTCCTTGTAACGGAAATAATCATCCTGCACCAGCGTAGGGTCCGACGTATCGTAATTGATACCGTTGCGAGTGTTGGTAAAGGAGACCTTGGCACCTGCCGTTATCTTGTACTTTTCAAAAGGAAGGATGAAATCAAGAGCGGAGGAGACTACATCTACCTTGCGATGTTGCAGATAGTTGTAATCGAAGTTTGTGCCCGGAATCTCCGTACCGTCAGGCAGGAGGGTTTTCGAGAGAAAGCCCATATTTTCGTCCCGGTTGTCACGCAGGTAATCCACATCCCAAGTCATTTTCTTGCCTTTGTCATCCCAGACCTTATCGGTATGAAAATTCAGATTGAGGCGGTCGGAACTGGTATCCTTGTCACTGTTGGAGTACAGCAAAGAATCCAATACGGCGGTAGAGGCATCGTAAACTTCCGTCCATGAAAGGGCGTTGCCCGGTTTGGGAGCACTGTGATTATAGATGGCCTGCATACCTACAGTCCAGTCCCGTTCCAACGATACGTCCACACCTCCCTGAAGGTAGAAGCTATTCATGTAATTGGTGTAGTCGGCACGGCTGTTCCAGGTGTTCTGCGGAAAATAGCGGTAATTCTTCTCACACGTCTCATAGTTGCCCTGCGTAGTACCCCCGTTGAGGAAGGATGACACGCGCCCCTTGCTGAGATTCAGGCTTACCCCGCCATATCCGTAATTGTCCTTTTCACCAGCGCTGTAGGAAGCGGAAGCCGTACCACCCACGTAATCTTTGGGACGTGACTTCAAGCGGATATTGATGATGCCTGCATTTCCGGCGGCATCGTACTTGGACGGAGGCGTGGTAATCACCTCCACCTTCAGTATCTGGGAGGCGTCATAGGAACGGAGGTAATCTATCAGTTCATCTCCCGACAGCTTCGTCTCACGGTCGTTGATATAAACCTTGATACCCCCTTTACCTATAATACCAATACTGTTTTGTCCAACCTGCAGACCGGGCACTTCACGCAGAAGGTCGAGTGCACTGCCTCCGGCAGAGGCTATGGTATTATGTGCATCGAACACTACCCTATCCACCAGACGCTTGATAACGGGACGCGCGGCCGTAACGGTCACTTCGTCCAGCAAGGCGGAAGAAGATTTCAATGTCAATTCGCCAACGTTTTTGTTTCCTTGCAGCACAACGGGAACGTAGAGGTCTTCGCTGCCGATAAGGGTAATATGCAACAAGTATTCTCCCAGTGGCTGGTCAAAGGAAAAACAACCTTGTGTGTCGGTCAGCATACCGGTAATATAGGTACTGTCTTTTGCCTGCTTCAGCAGCACATTCGCCACCTCTACCGGTTGGCGGTTCTCGTCCTGCACACAACCGGAAAGCCGGTAAGTCTGGGCGGAAAGGAAAGTGGCCATACTTGCCAAGGCCATCCATACCATCACTCTTTTTCTAACGTTGTTCAGTAGATTTTCTTTCATTATGCGTTTGATTTCAATGTTTTACTCTTTGTATTTCGCTGAAACAAAGATAGGGGTAAAACATGCCTCAAACGGTCTATATCGGGGAATAAAAAGTCTATACCCCAAGACTACAAATCACTACATATCAACACTTTAATTTTACAAAAGTCTATATTATGCCTTTTCCGGTCTATATGCTGCCTATAAACTCTACAATGCCTTCCTTCTCCCCCATCCCCAGTTTCTTGCGGATATTCGTCTTTCGCTGGTAAATGGTAGGAATGCTTTGTTGTGTCACCACACTAATCTCCTTCGTCGAGAAGTCCGCACAGAGCAGGCAGCAAAGCTGCTTTTCTTTGTCAATGAGCACATCTCCAAAACGGCTGTCCATCTTTGTGTAGAAGTTATCATACATCCGGTCTATGATAGGGTACAAGTCCTCCCATACCAGCAAACTCTCTACCGGCAGTTCATGGCTGGTAATACCCGAAATGCGGCGAAGCAGCTCCTGATTCTGCGAGGTAGGTTGTTTAGCCACCAGCCGTATCATGCCTAATTGCTGCAACAGTATTTTCCGGAAAAACTGTCCGTCTTCCTCCTTCGACTGGTTCTTGGTCGCATCTTCCAACAGCCGGGTCAGTGTTTCCGCCCGTTCTTCCGCTTCAATCAACCGGTTACGCCGGTTACGGACATAAAGGGACACACCGCCACCTGCAAGCACCAGTACCAACAGTGCCAGCAACAAATTCAACTGTGCCTGCTTCCGTTCCACCGTCAGAATCAAGTTGGCTTGCGAAAGCGTCTCCTTCGACTCGTCCTTACGCCGGACAGTACTCTGCAACGCAGTAAGAGCATTGGCAACAGAATCATTATAGCGCGCCACGTCCAGCACATCAAACGTACGGTGACGTGTATAATCTATCAGTGCCCTATATACCGCCACCATATTCTCTTCCGTCAGAAACCGGTTCCGACCCTCGCCACGTTTCCTCTCCTTATTCAAATAGTATTCCGCCGAATCAAGCAACCCTTCTTTCAAGAACACTTCCACTTTCACCAGATCTCCCATACGCAGCTGCACCGGGTCGACGACATACTGCTCCATACGACGAATAGTAGCTATTGCACCGGAAGGTTCATCAAAAGAGTAAGCCTGCATCTGGGCATAGTTACGCAAATAATGCACTATCTTACTGGTATCTCCTGCCTCCACTGCCAGTTCTATGCTGCGCTCCATGTAATAGGATGCAGAATCATTCTTGTTCAGCCCCATGGCAATTCCCATAGAGAAGAAGCTTCCGGCTCTTGCGTCCAAAGCTATGGCGGTACGGAAAGTTTCTATCGCTTTCTCATAATCTTTCCAGACATACACATACCAGTATGCCTTATCAATCAGCATATCAGCCATTCTTCCCGTGTCCTGCAGCGCCTTGGCCAAAGCTACGCCGCTGTCAATGGCAGCTATACACCGTTCGTGCTCTTTCAGCCAATACCAGTACCAGGCTTTCAACTGATAGGAAAACAGATTCTTCGCCGTGTCGTTGCGGAAGACGTAATAATCGGAAGCAGGCAATATCAAGGAATCTTCCGCCATCGAGTTGTGCCGTTTATAGTGCACATAAGCATTCAGCCATCCATACAACAGCCTCTCCTCATCCGAAAGTTGCGATGGCCTCTCTATCTGTACCAGCAAGGCATACACGCTGTCCACATTCATATTCACCTGCTTTTCTGCCAGATGTAACAGATGTGCCTCATTCATCTGCCGGCAGGCAACAAGGCACAGCAACGCAAACAATAGTCCAAGGAAAGGTAATCTATTCATAATATAGGAGATATAGTTTTTTCTATCATTTGTCTGCAACCGCAGTTTCCAGTTGCTTCAGCGCCTGCTCCAACACCGAACGCGGGCAGCCGATATTCAGCCGCATAAATCCCTTACCCGGTTCACCGAACATGGTGCCGTCATTCAGTGCCAGGTGTGCCTTGTCCACAAATAGTCTCACCAGTTCCTCCTGAGTCAGCCCCAATCCCCGGCAGTCCAGATAAATCAGGTAAGAAGCCTGCGGACGTATCATGCCGATGCCCGGAATATGCTCGCGCAGGTAGTTCTCCGTGAAATCGATATTGCCCTTTATATAGTCCAGCAGCTGTTCCAACCATTCCTCACCATGCATATAGGCAGCAGCCGCACCGATATAGGCCAACATGTGCCCTTCGCTGAACTCGCCCGCTTCCATGAACTCCTGAAAACGGTGGCGGATGTCCTCATTGAGGATAATGGCGTACGAACTTCCCAATCCCGGCATATTGAATGTTTTGCTGGGTGCCATGAAGGTGAGGGAATTCTGCGCGGCAGCCCCCGAAACAGTAGCAAAAGGATGGTGTTTGTAAGGTGGCAGAGTCAAGTCGGCATGAATTTCATCGGAGATGACAAACGTATGGCTTTCCGTACAAATATCAGCAATCCGGCGTAATTCGTCCACCGTCCATACACGCCCGCCCGGGTTATGGGGATTGCAGAGAATCAATACTTTGCATCCTTGTATATCCTTACGGAAACGCTCAAAGTCAATCTGATACTGTCCGTCTTTCAGGTCGAGCGGAGAGTAAACCACTTCGCGCTTCATGCGTTGCGTCACCAAGAAGAAGGGATGATAAACGGGAGTCATCACCATTACCCGGTCGCCGGGATTGGTGAAGCATTGCAATGCGAAGGCTTGACCGCGGACAATGCCGGGTACAAAAGTCAGCATCTCGCGAGTGACGTCCCAACCATGGCGACGACTGAGCCAGCTACAAATGGAAGTATACCATTCCTCACACGCAGACGTATAGCCCAGCACTTCATGTTCAAGACGCTTCCGTAAGGCTTCCATCACAAACGGAGGCGTGCGGAAATCCATATCTGCCACCCACATGGGGAGGAGGTCATCGCGCCCCCATACACTCTTCACACCGTCCCATTTCACGGAGTCGGTACCACGGCGCTCTATTACTTCATCAAAATTGTAAGTCATATGCTTGCTTTTTTATAATTCAACGCATCAATTTGTTTTGTTTTTATACGACCCATTACCACTGCCTTATTTTTGTAAACAATAATCATATCGGGAAAAATATAAATACCGCCACATCCCACACTGCATGAGACAAGATAATAGCGGCAAAGCGGTTCGTGCGTTGCACATAGCCGCGCCAGAAAATCTCTTCCGCCGGCCCTATCAGCAACAGTAGCAATGCCGCCAACAGCCAAGGAGACTCTCCCTCTTTCATCCCATAAATGGAGTCCACCTGCGGACGGGCAAAATCGAACATCCAAGATGACACCTTGTCTCCCAACCAGAAAACGCCCCACAAAGCAACAGCAATGCCAATTCCCAGCAAGACATTCGGCAAGCTCCACTTCACCTCCCGCCACCAGCCGGGATTGAACAAGGTGGCAAACACGGACAGCGTGAGCGCAGAACCGGTCATCATCCACCAGAAATTCACGAAAGGAGCCGTCCAAGGCGAAAACATGACTGTCCACAGCACGGCAGCCAGCAGAATGGTAAAAATCAGCTTCTTCATGACAGCAAACCGGCTACAACGAACGACAATGTGAACAGCAGACTGAACAACAACTGGAGTTTTGCAGTCATCTCATCCAGACCGGCTATGGCACTTTCTCCCTTTCCGGGAAAACGGGACACCACCCGTACATTGCCTATGGCAGGAACCAGTGCCGGCATCACCAGCAAGGTCCATAAAGGAAGAGTTCCCACAGCTATCAAGCCGGCTATCCAGCCAAAAGGAAAAAGGACTTCGGCACAATAAACGTACATCGACGCCTTTCCTCCCAGCTTCATGGCCAGTGTCTGAATCTCGGCACGGGCATCGGTACGCATATCCCGTGTATTATTGGCATGCAGAATGGCCACCGTAATCAGTCCCACCGGCAGAGCTATCCACAAGACATTCCAGTCAACTACTCCCGTAGCCACATAGCAGGTACCCAACGTCGGCAGCAAGGCATACGCCAAAAAGATGACGACATCGCCCAACGCACGATACTTGAGCGGCGGATAAAGCAACGAGCAAGCCGCGCCGCCTATACCGATGTACAGCAACGGCAACCCCGTACGCCACAGCAGGCCGACACCCGCAACAAGGGCAACTGCCAGCAATGCCATCGACAAGCCATATATCTCGCGCGGAGCAAACATCCCGTCGGTCAAGGTCTTGGCGCCAAAGGTATCCCTTGCATCGACCTTATGCTTATAGTCAAAATAATCGCTCCAGGTATTCCCGGCAGCGTGAAACACGACGATGTTCAGCAATGCCCAGATGCCGTTCACCCAGTTTATGTCCTGCTGCATCCAATACAGATATGCCAACGTCACCACCACCGGCATCGAAGAGGCGGGGAATGACCACGGACGCACCGCTATCATCCAATCTTTCAAAGAATGTTTCTTCATTTGTTATTTATCATTTATTTGTGCGCAAAAGTACGAAATATCTTCGCTTTTTTAAGTAATTTCGCGCACAAGATAAAAGAACCCCTTATGATAAAAGCTCTGTTTTTTGACATCGACGGAACCTTGGTCAGCTTCAAGACCCACGAAATTCCCGTTTCCACTATTGAAGCGTTGACTGCCGCCAAGGCCAAAGGCATACATATCTTCATTTCTACCGGACGTCCGCGCGTCATCATCAACAACTTGTCCGCCTTGCAGGAACGGAATCTGATAGACGGCTACATCACGATGAACGGCGCCTATTGCTTTGTAGAAGACACCGTTATCTACAAAAGCCCCATACCGACAGCGGAAGTGGATGCCTTGACAGCTTTCTGCCACGAACGCAACATCCCATGCATCCTGGTGGGAGAGCACGACATCTGCGTGAACCAGCCCGGCGAAGTAGTGGAGGAAATCTTCCATCACCAATTGAAAGTGGACCCCATCGAAGCAAAGCCCTATACCGACAGCCATGCCGACAAAGCCTTCTTCCAGCTGACTCCCTTTATCAACGCCGAGGAAGAAGCAATCATCCTGCCCTCCGTCCCCCACTGCGAGATGGGCCGCTGGCATCCTGCCTTCGTAGACGTGACAGCCAAAGGAAACACCAAGCAAAACGGTATCGACCAGATTATCCGCCACTTCGGCATCAAGCTGGAAGAGACCATGGCCTTCGGCGACGGAGGAAATGACATCAGCATGTTGCGCCATGCCGGTATCGGTGTAGCCATGGGCAATGCCAATAACGACGTAAAAGCTGCCAGTAACTACACAACCACTTCTGTTGATGAAGACGGCATCGCCAACGCCCTGAAATATTTCGGCATAGTCGGGAATCCATCATAAATCTGAAATCTTTTGAGCTTCGTTCCCGATACACAAAACAAAGAGTTTCAAGATGCCTTGAACCTCATTCAGTATACCCGTCAGTCCGTATTCCTGACGGGCAAAGCAGGTACGGGCAAATCGACCTTCCTGAAATATATCTGCGCGAATACGAAGAAAAAGCATGTAGTGCTTGCCCCTACCGGAATAGCCGCCATCAATGCCGGAGGCAGTACCCTGCACAGCTTCTTCAAACTGCCCTTCTACCCCCTGCTGCCCGATGACCCGAACTTCAGTCTGCAACGGGGACGCATCCACGAATTTTTCAAATACACCAAACCCCACCGCAAACTACTGGAAGAACTGGAACTGGTCATCATCGACGAGATTTCCATGGTACGCGCCGACATCATCGACGCCGTAGACCGCATCCTGCGCGTCTATTCCCGCAACCTGCGCGAACCCTTCGGCGGCAAACAGATATTATTGGTGGGCGATGTGTTCCAGTTGGAACCCGTCGTCAAAGGAGATGAACGGGAGATACTGAACCGATTCTACCCTACCCCTTATTTCTTCTCTGCCAGGGTATTCGGCCAGATAGACCTTGTCTCCATCGAACTGCAGAAAGTATACCGGCAAACAGACAGCAAGTTCATCCATGTGCTGGACCACATCCGCAACAATACCGTCGGCTCTGCCGAACTTCAGCTGCTCAACACCCGCTATGGCACCCAAATAGAGCAATCGGAAGCCGACATGTACATCACCCTCGCCACCCGCCGTGACAATGTGGACTACATCAACGACAAAAAACTGGCGGAACTTCCCGGTGACCCGGTCACCTTCTACGGCGAAATCATGGGAGACTTTCCCGAAAGCAGCCTCCCCACCTCGCAGGAACTGGTACTGAAACCGGGCGCACAAATCATCTTCATCAAGAATGACTTCGACCGCCGCTGGGTGAACGGCACCATCGGCGTCATCAGCGGCTTCGACCCTATCGAAGAGACCCTCTACGTCATCACCGACGACGGCAAGGAATGTGACGTCAAACGAGAGTCGTGGCGAAACATCCGCTACAAATACAACGAAGAAAAGAAACAGATTGAAGAGGAAGAACTGGGAACCTTTACACAATATCCCGTGCGCCTGGCATGGGCCATCACCGTCCACAAGAGCCAAGGGCTGACCTTCAGCCGGGTAGTCATCGACTTTACCGGCGGCGTGTTTGCCGGTGGGCAGGCATACGTAGCCCTCAGCCGCTGCACCTCGCTGGAAGGCATCCAGCTGAAAAAGCCCATCAGCCGTGCCGATGTATTCGTGCGTCCGGAGATTGTCAGTTTCTCCGAACGCTTCAACAACCGCACCGCCATCGACCGTGCCTTGAAGCAAGCACAGGCAGACGTTCAATACGTTGCCGCCGCCAAAGCCTTCGACAAAGGGGATTTCGGCACTTTCCTGGATGAGTTTTTCAAAGCCATCCATTCCCGCTACGACATCGAGAAGCCCAACGTGCAGCGCCTCATCCGCCGGAAGCTGAACATCATCAACCGTCTGAAAGAGGAAAACCGTGCACTGAAACAAGCAGCATTGGAGAAAGAGAAAGCCCTTGTAAAGTATGCCCGCGAATACATCCTTATGGGTGACGAATGCCTGAAGCATGACATGAAGGAGGCAGCCATGAAAAACTATGAGAAAGCCGTCACCCTCTGTCCCAAATTCAAAGAGGCCTGGAAGAAGATAAAGAAACTGGAGAAAGAGATGCTAAAAAGGTGAATCGCTTGTTTATAAGCCGATTATTATCTATTTTTGCATGTAATATAAAACTCAAATCCATTTCCGCCATGCTTCTGAAACTTTATGAAAAAAATAACAATCCCGCCGACCTGCAGCAGGTGATCGACCTACTGAATGACGGAGGTATCCTTATCTACCCTACCGACACCATGTATGCCATCGGCTGCCACGGACTGAAGGAGCGCGCCATCGAGCGCATCTGCCGCCTCAAGGACATCGACCCCAAGAAGAACAATCTTTCCATCATCTGCTACGACTTGAGCAAGGTCAGCGAATACGCCAAAGTGGACAACAGCACCTTCAAGTTGATGAAGCGTAATCTGCCCGGAGCTTTCACCTTCATTCTGAACGGCACCACCCGCCTGCCCAAGATATTCCGTAACCGTAAGGAGGTCGGCATCCGTATGCCGGACAATTCCATCATTCAGGAAATAGCCCGCCTGCTGGATGCTCCCATCATGACAACTACATTGCCGCATGATGACAATGAGGACATTGAATACTGCACAGACCCGGAACTGATTGACGAGAAATTCGGTGATATTGTCGATTTGGTAATAGACGGCGGTATCGGCGGTACGGAAGGCTCTACCGTAGTGGATTGCACCAATGGGGAGCCGGAAATCATACGCCAGGGGTTAGGCTGGCTGGACGAAGGATAAATATTGAATTCCGGCCACAATTTCCAAACCTTTTCAACTTCTTTTATGTTTCTTTACTAAGAAATACAGGAACTTTATGAGCACAAAAGAACAATACTGGAAATATTCATTGATAGCTATCATTATCGGGCTGGGAATCATTCTTTTCAGACAAATAGCCCCATTCATGGGCGGTCTGCTGGGAGCCTTGACTATCTATATCCTGGTAAGAAAGCAGATGATGTATCTTTCCGACAAGCGGAAAATGAAGCGCAGCATAGCTGCCACCCTCATTACAGCAGAGGCAATTCTCTGCTTTCTGGTTCCGCTTGGGCTGGTGGTATGGCTGGCTGTGGTCAATCTTCAAAACATCAATCTGGACCCGCAAGCCATTATAGCTCCTTTCGAAGAAGCGGCCAACATCATTAAAGCCAAAACCGGCTACTATATCTTGGGGAAAGACACGGTGGCATACGTCATTTCAATTCTTCCCCGCATCGGGCAAGCCATCATGGGAGGTATCAGCAGTTTTGCCGTCAACATCTTCGTACTGGTCTTTGTACTCTACTTCATGCTGATAGGGGGCAAAAAGATGGAACAGTACGTCAACGACCTACTGCCGTTCAATGATGACAATACACAAAACGTCATCCACGAAATCAACATGATTGTCCGCTCCAATGCCATCGGCATCCCCTTACTCGCCGTCATACAAGGAGGAGTAGCCATGATAGGCTACTGGATTTTCGGTGCTCCCAACATCTTGTTCGCCGGTTTCCTGACCTGCTTCGCCAGCATCATCCCAATGGTAGGAACAGCGCTGGTATGGTTTCCGATAGCTGTCTACATGGCATTGATAGGCAACTGGGTTCAAGCTATCGGCCTGGCCATCTATGGCGGTGCAGTCATTTCACAGCTCGACAACCTGATACGCTTCATCATCCAGAAGAAAATGGCAGACATTCATCCGCTTATCACTGTCTTCGGAGTTGTAATTGGCTTGTCCCTTTTCGGATTCATGGGTGTCATCTTCGGGCCACTGCTCTTATCACTATTCTTTCTGTTCGTGGATATGTTTAAAAGAGGGTATTTGGATGCAAGGGGGAAGACGACGGAATAAGTACTTAATAAAGCATGACCATAATAGGGTTACCTTCCTCTTCTACTCCCATTCTCCGTTGATTATCATCACTGAGTTCATCCGGTTGTAACAAAGCAAAAAAATGTCCATCCGAAGTGACTCCCCTGATTTGGATATGCTGATTATTCATTTTATCAAATAAGCTATCACCCTTTTGGCAAACAACAGTTTTCTTTTCCTTATGGTAAAATCCACAATATGACTGGCTTTCTTCTAAATATAAGCTTGTATGAAAATGGAAATAGATGTATTCTGCATTCTCCAGAATATAGTCTATGGCTATTTTCTTATCACATCCTTCTACATCCAATTGCTGCTGCTCACTCCAGTGCCACTCACCCAGTTCAAAAACCAGATATGGAGTAAGTCCCTGCTCTGAAATAGTATAGATAGTATCATTAAAAGCTTGTTTCACTCGGATGGCATCCTTAGATTTCCATAACGAAGGGCTATTGATTGCCGTATAATATTTCCGGTCACCAACAAATTCTGCCATTGCCAAGTCACCTCCATAAGCAACATTGCCCCCCAACAAATTTGAAACCGACAAAACCTCATCCATGGGAAGCAGGGCTGAATTCCATGTAGCAATACCGGTCAATGACATCGTATTTCTATCCATATAAAAGACTGATGGCGTCTCCGGAGAGAGTTTCATTTTATTATGTCCCCAAATTCTGTCCGCATCCATCAAATAGTAATTTTGGGACAGAATACAATTGACTGTATCTTGCAATCGAATTCTATCCTTATATTTCCCATCAAATCCATATAGTAGGAAATCATTATTCCATCCCAATAGATAAACGGTTCTCCGAACCGCATCAGCCCAAAAGCTCACTTTCCCCCATGAATCCTTTGCATATCCTTCCGGATCAGTACCTACGTGTCCAATATCCCGAATATACTTCCCGTTAGTACGGTCAAAAAGTTTCAGATTCTGATGGACAGAAGATACCAATATCGCACTATCCATAATTATGCACTCCGGATATTTTCCTATAATAGCCTGCTCATTAGTCTCCAAAGGAATATAACTTATGCTGGAAAACAAATTTTGTACAGATTGTCCTTCTGACAATCTACTCATTGCTTCCGCAACATTAATTACATTGCCATCAATCTGCTTTTCGGAACACGAAGTTACAACCAACATCAATAATAAAAAGAATTTCCACATATATCTCATACCATTTCTATTCATTACTCTGAAAGTAGTAAAATATCACTTATCATCATTAATTACATTATTTAATCGATTCCGGCTCCATCACAAGGCGAAAACCTCCATACTCGTCACTATAATTCTCAATGTCGTAATCAATGTACGACACCCGACACCCCTCTGCTGTTCCTCCCCAACTTCCACCTCGCAATATTCGGCGGAAAAAAAGATAAGTACCCTCAAAAGGCCATCCCGGATGGATAGACTTACCACCTTGCTTGTATTCTTTAGTGTACAAATCACCGCACCACTCCCAAACATTGCCACTCATATCATACAATCCCAATTCATTGCTTTTTTTCAGACCTACCGGACGGGTAGTTCCAGCTTCTCCATATTGTCCGCCAGAGGAATTCCCAACATACCAAGCCACCTCACTTACCTGATTGCTGCCACTGTATTTATAGTGCTTACTTTTGTGTCCACCACGCGCTGCGTATTCCCATTCGGCCTCAGTCGGAAGACGAAATGTTTTACCGGTCATAGCATTTAATCTACCGATAAACTCCTGCGCATTTTTCCAGCTTACATTTTCCATCGGGCAATCTCCGCATCCCCCATTAAACGGCAAAATGGAATCAGTATCCATAACCGCCCTCCACAGCCTTTGAGTAACTTCATATTTTCCTATGTAAAAATCAGATACCGACTCCTTACGTGCTGGTTTCTCGTTATCCTCACAGTCACATCCCTGCTCATCTGTACATCCCATCATAAATGTACCTCCTTTCACAAAAACCATCTCAATAGAATCCCCATTCACAACAACTACAAGTTGCTGAATAGGAGTTTCATTCGACTGACATCGAATAAAAACAGTTATAAGACATATTGCCAAAACAACAGTCAATGCTTTAACTCTTCTTTTCATACTTTCATTAAGAACATTCTCTTCCTTAGTATTTCATACTATATATACGAATAGCACAAACATACTAAAAACAAATGAATTACGAACTATTCATAGATATATTTTTCACACTTCATGGGAAAACAGTTTCATCTTTATATCAACTTCTTAATAAAGAACAGCTATTATGGGGTTACCTTCTTCTTCAACTCCCATTCTCTGTTGATTATCATCGCTAAGTTCATCCGGTTGTAATAAAGCAAAAAAACATCCATCCGAACTAACTCCCCGAATTTGAATATGCTGATTGTTCTCTTTATCAAACAAGTTATCACCTTCTTGGCATACAACTGTTTTCTTGCGAATAAATATAAATCACTTCTTATATATGCAAGAATCATTTATGCTTACTTCAACAATACGATTACTATTTGACCCAAATAAATGTTCATTTTGAATATACAACTCTATTTCATGGCCTGGCAAATAATTCTGAAACCATTCATAATTTATTTCACTTTCCATACCTCTATTTATATAATAAAAAGAATCATTCTCCAACTCTATTACAATATCATTATGCTCTGTAGCAGATACACTTCTAACAATTCCTCTTTGCAGACTTATGTTATTTGATATAGACACGAATCTAAATATTAAAAATAGAGCTATAAAAGCCATCAAGACATACACTACAATTTTTTTTTCATACGTAAATAATTATTATGCTTCTTACTAAAAAGAAGCGTTATACAATCTTTTCTTTAGCTAAAAACGAACAAGTTTCACCCGACTTCATATCCTGATTACGACTCCAGACCATCATAAAATTCTGCATCCTCAAATCCATAGCCTACCAAAGCCTCATTATAACCTTTCATTGCAATAAAGCCTCGCTTCTTCAAACATATTCGTCCAAAAACATCACGTTTACAAAGAGTACTGATATAGAATATATTTTCTTCATTCTCAAACTTCTTCATCACGAACTCTGCAAAGCCTTTCCCCCAGATAATTATCTGCATCCAGATTACATACCGACTCGCTAACCTAAAAACCATATTCCCACTATGACTTCGTCGATAATAAGCCGGTTCATGCAAGTGATGCAAAATGAGATTTGTTTCATAGTGTTATATATTCATTATCAAATCAATGAACAGTAAATCTACCGAATGCATAAGCCCCATCCGCGCCCTTTATCTCAAGTAAAAAATCACCACCTAAACCTTGCTGTAACTGTACTTTTCTTAATATAGGAGAGTCTATATTCTCATAATATAGGAGAGTCTATATTCTCAGCAGAGGAGTAAACAACATTCCCATTCTGAGAAATTGCAATTTCCACTTCACCTATCGATTGATAGAATTCCAAATCAATGGAATGGTCATCATTCAAAAATGCTAAAAAAGGAGTAGCTGAAGGAATAGAACGATGAGCATTCCCCGGACCACCCGGTAAATCAAAATCCTCATCCATGACGATTTCTACTCTCGAAGGAAAAGTAACTGAATCTGCACTTACTACATTTACTACAAGAAAGTAGTATAAACTTAACAAAATAAAAAATGATTTCATAGTATCTTTAGTTTTGAATGTTACAAAGATAGCCATTCAATCACTTCTTAGAGAAAATACGAGTGGACAACACAAGACAAGTCAATACTCTATACACCAATAAGATGACAGTAAAAACATTTCTAAATTAGTGGACGAAAATCAAGCGATTATTCTAGTAAAGAGCTACAAATTCTTCCAATTTATCATTTGTATCCAAACTTAAGATTCCCCTCAACCTCCGTTTCTTCGTAAAAATGGAATTCATCTCACAGTCAAAAGTGAACATCAATTCACTGGAAGTGAAACCGACTTTAAGCAAAGCCAACAACATCAAGTTGCCACTAGTTAATTTAAAATCTTTCTTTAACCGAGAAATAAAATTACCATATATTAAATCTATATATTCAAGGAGTTGTTCTTTCTCCTGGTTGGTCATATTCTTCACAATCAGCTTTTCCTTCTTCAATTGTTCCAAGAGATAAACGCCATTTACACATACATTTTCACTTATTTTTTTATTCTCACTCTCCAATAGCAAAATCTTTTGGTTCAATTTAGCAATCTTCTCTCTATTTGTTTCTGCCATCTCACCTGCCCTTTGTTTCAACACATCAAGTTCATAAACATATCGTTTAATCATGCACTCATTTTCTTCTATTATTTGCATATTCTTCCGGAACAGTCCTTCATATCTCTTTCTCAAAAGAAAATACAAAACAATGCATAGCAGTATAATAAACAAGACTACTGCTATCCAAAAATAAAGCTGTATTTGCTTTTCACGTTCAACCTGTTGCTTTTCTAAAAGAAGTTTTCCTCTTTCATATTTACGTTGCAAAGTCAAAATTTGAGATGTTTGTTTAGCATCCCGTTCAATGACTAACAACGAATCAGACTTTTCTTTGAAATAGAGAGCCATTGCATACTTTTTCTGTTTCTTTTCCAACAGATACAAATAGTGATATGCACCCGCCAGAGTACGAGGATTTTCAGAATTCAAAGCTAAAGCGAAACATCTTCCAGCCTCATCCAACTTATTTAGATTCAAATAAATATTCCCCAATGACATTGAACAGTGATGCATAGAATGCCTATCTTGTTCAGTCTCTACCGCAGTTTTCAACAGGGCTATTGCATCTCCCAAATCCCCTTCATTTCTTTTGGCAATCCCTTTTACTTGTAATAAAGAAGGGATTACCCGTTCAAAACTGATACATCCTTTCTTTTTCTCACACAAGGACAAAGCACGATTAATGTAATTATAAACACTGTCATATTTCTGTTCTACATAATAAATACGAGCAATATCCCGATAAACATATATAACTCCTAAAGTATCAACAGCCTTTTGAAAACAATACGCTGAACTTTGATAATTGTCGAGAGCATCTTTATATAGCTTTCTGTCCGTATTCAAAACACCGATATATTCATGTACAAATCCCTGCAACTTATATTCTTCCGTCTTCTCCAATTTAGCCAAAGCGCTCAAATAAGCTTGTATAGCCAATGTATCATTATCTTGCAAAGCTGCCACTTTACCATAATAAAACAATGCCTTTCCTGCTTTTACACCATCATCCTTATAATAATCTACCGCAATTTTTATCAACGAATCCGACTGCAAACTATCCAGATAGTTTTTATCACGTGCTTGCGTTAGCAGCAATGCATAGTCCGCCCGCTACTTCCCACGAAGCTCCTCCGGATGAGGAATTTGCTCCAACAGCAGCAATGCACTGTCAGGATATACATCCATATACCTCTCTACCTTATCAAAAACATTGGATACGTTCTTCTCTACGCAAGAACCTAACAGTACCCCTTCAAAGATACAAAAAACCGCTTCAACAATGTACAAAAACAAGATAAATGTGACAAACAAAACAAATAGCTCAGAGCTTGTTTCCCCTTACATAGGCTTCCTTTCCATTTTCTGTACGGAGTTATCAGCGCCTATCGGCCGTGATGCGCTCTGCCAACGGCCGTCAACCACTCGACTAACGACCGTCAACAAGGTGCTTCATAACCGTTGAACACCTATTATACTCATAGTTTCCCCATACTGTGCACCTATCTTATTCCTATTATGAGCCCAGCTGCAGTCTATCGGTAAACGGTCTTTTACGAAGTTAATACCGTGTTTACACGAAACGCATATCGTGTAAACAAGATATTTGCAAAATGCTGTACATTCTATTAATACACTAACAAACAAGATATTAACTTACTTTTCGGCGTATTTCCGCTGTGGAAGCAAAAGTTGCTTCCACCTTTTTGAGTTGCTTCCACAGCACTTGTAATGCCGATGAATAAAGGGATGCAGGAAGTGGGTGGAAGTGTGGAAGCAGAAATGATAAAACTAAGCAGAGATAATTTTCCCTTAAAAGCAATAAAACTCCAGAATCTGCTGGAGCAAAGCATCCTGCTTTCCCGGACCTTTTTCCAACTCCACACTTTTCAGGTTATAGAGTTGTGCCAGCAAAGCTGACGACTGCTTCTCGCAAAGACGGGAATCATGTACCTGCTCCATCCAGCAGACGGTCTCTCCCCAAACATCTACCGAAAGATGTGACAAGACTTCTGTCGGGGCTCCCCCCTTCTCCACCTTACGGAAGATTTCGACCAAAGCACACAACAAGCTGGACATTATCTGTTTACAACGGGAATGGGAACGGGATTCCCGGTTTCTGAAACGTAGCAGGAAATAGTACCCCAGCCATAAATAAACGGTGGTGACTTCTGCATGGATTTTCTCTATCCTCTTCCAATGCGCAACCAAGGCAGCATCAATTTCTTCCAGAATCGCATCCGTATCATCTTCTATGTAGTATTTCTGCGCAAGACACTCTATCACGCACCCCCATTTCGCCATATCCACACACTCTTGCGTACGCCCCATCCATACATGGGCTTCCTCCAATATCCGGAATGCCTTTTCTCCACATTCTGGAGCATCATAAAACCGATACTGACGAAACAACAGAAGAGACTGACATAATAACTCATCCAAAGAGTACTCCGCACTTTCCATATTTAAAATTCAAGTATCCATTCAGGTAACAAAATCGAGCAAAAGTAATCATTTCCTAAGAAAATCACGCTGTTTCAGCACAAAAACCGGCAGGAAAAAGAAGATACCGATGACGGACATCACCAGTCCGCCAATGGTACCCGCCGCCAATGGAAACCAGAAAGCCTCCTTGTCCTCACCTATCATGAAAGGGATAAATCCCAGAATGGTAGAAACTACCGTGAGGAAAATAGGAACGACCTTCGCATTCCACGCCTTGACGTAGGCACGAAGAGCGGAAAGACGGGGGAAACGACGTCGGATGCTGTTGTACTCGTTCAGGATATAGATGCTGGCATTCACCGTGATGCCGCACAGCAGGACGAACGAGGCAAAACCGCCCTGGTCGAAGTTCAGCCGGAACCAATAGAAAGTAAGAAATACCCCGATATAAGAAACCGGAATCACAAAGATGATGGCAAGCGGCTGCTTCAGGGAGTTGAACAGAACGCTGGTCGTAAAGAAGATGATGGCTATCACCACCAGCAGAAGCAGGTATTGGCGGTTGTCCTTCTCGCCCCATGACCAACTGTTGCTGTCCGACTCGGCTGTATAACCCATCGGCAACAGTTTGTTGAACTCCTCCAGGTCACGTTTCTGTATCTTGTTGCCCATCTCATTGGAGCCGATATATTCGTATTGCAGGCAGAGGCGGTACTGCTGGTTTTCTTTGGCAATCTCCTGCGGCATCTGTCCCTTTTCCACAGTAGTCAGTTCGGAAAGCTTGTAATGCTTGCCGTTTCCTACTCCATAGGGAAAGAACTGCATCGCCCAGATGTCATATTCGGCAGACTGGCGGGAAGAGAGCTTGATTTTCTCCGTTCCCTGCTCGGCCGCTACCGAGCCAATCTCCAGATTCTTGCCGAAGATGGGGCGCACCGCAGAGAAAAGCACTTGCGCGTCGATGCCCTCTTGCGCCATGCGCTCCTTGTTCAGGTTGAAGTAGAATTCCTGATAGTCATCCTTCCACCAGGAGAACTCCGAATTGATGAGCACTTCCTTGATACGCCGGTGCGTCAGCAGCTTGGCCTTCAGCTTCTCCGCCCACTCATAGAGTTCGTCGTAGTTGTAGCCGTACATCCTGATGCGGTAGGAGCCGGCACTCTCGCGGACGTCATTACTGAACCCCTGGTCCTGCAATCCGTAGATGCCCCAGCTGCCGCCTCCCAGTTCCAGTGCCTTGCTTATCATATTGGCTTTCAATGTATAGGGAAAACCGCTGTTCCGGGCTTCCTTCTTGAAATAAATCTGCATACTGGCACGCCGGGGGCTGTAGATGGAAGTATGAAACTGCCTGATTTCCTTGAACCGGCTGAGGTAGGTCTCCATACGTTTCATCAAAGTGTTCATCTGCTCAAGGGTGCTGCCATTGGGAAGGTTGGCGTTGGCATAGAGCACCACCTCCTCATTACGGGTAAAGTAACTGCCTTCGTACACCTTCTGTATGAAAAGCCGCAAGCTGCCGCCCAGCGCCTTGTCCACAATGGGTTTCACCGACTCCTTATAGGTATTCGAACCGAATACCTTATTGTAAGCAGCTTCCCATTTTCCCCCTCCTTCCAGTTTGTCGGGCAACAGAAAAACGGGCAGACCAAAACCCAACAGCAACAGCAGGCATACAGCCCAGCGCCAACGGCACAGAAAACGGATGAGAGCAGAGTAGCAGCAGGAGAAATAAACGGGGAAACGTCTGAAAATCCGTCCCAACCTTGTTTTGAATGTTTGCGTCAGCCCCGGCAAGACAAGACGCCTTTTCTTCCCCGTAATCCGCCTCACCAGTCCTATCTTCTCAATCATCGACGGAACAAAGAACAATGCCACCATCAAGGAAACAGCCAGATTGATGATCACTACCGCTGCAAAGTCCTGCAGGTTGAGCCGTATCCTCTCGTCAAGGAAGAAAATGATAACAAGCGCACCCATCGTAGTGAGGGTTGCCGCCAACACCGACAGGAAGGCCTTGAGATTACGCCGGTGCAGAATGTGGTCGGTCATGACAATGGTACTGTCTATCACCAGATTCAGCGAGACAGTGATACCCGCCAGCGAATAAAGCTGCATCTCAAGTCCGAAGAGGTAGTAGAAGATAAGTGCCACCGCTATATTTACAGCCAGGCTGGTAACTATCAGAAAAAGATATTTCAACTTACGAGTAATGAGCCATACGAATACAAGCAGGATGAGTACCGTCAAACCGGTACGGAAGTAAATCTTGTCCAGTTCTTCCCGTATGTACTCGGTCGCATCATAGCTGGTATGCACTTCATATCCGACAGGAAGTACCTGCCGAACAGCTTCCATCTCGTCCATCACGGCACGGTTCAGTTGCAACTGGTTGGCAGTTTCTTCCGCAGTAATGGATAGATAGACGGAATTCAGCCCATTGATGCGGTAATAGCTTTGCGGCTCCTCCTCCATACGGACAGCCGACACCAGTTCGTCCAAGCGGAGCAGTTTCCCGTCGGTAGCCGTCACGGTGATGGCAGCAGGATTAAAACCAAGGGAGTTGCTCTCCGGCACCAGTGCCAGGCGTATCCATTCCCGGCTACCGTTACCTGTATCCACATTGTGCGTACCCAGAAATTCCTTCCGGTAATGCCGCTGTACTGCCTCGCTGATGTCCGATAGGGTCACACCCAGCAAGCGCAACTGTTCACTGTCATATTCCAGTCTCCACTCCATGGGCGTGGCACCGCTGAGTTCCACTTTATAGATACCCGGAATATTTGCCAGCCGCGGCTTGATATGCTCCTCGGCATACTGCTGAATCAATATCGGAGTGGAAGGGGCGTTCAGGGTGAAGGACATGAAGGGGCGTGAGGCGTTCTCGTCGGGCACTTTCATGTGAATGGTGGGATAGCTGACACCTTCGGGCAATTGGGGCCACGTCTGCCGGATGATGGTGGAAGCTTCGAAGCGGACTGCCTCGACATCGGCATGCTTGTCCAGCTCCACAGTAATGTTGCCGTAGCCGTTGCCCGAGGTGGAGTTCAGCCGCTTCACTCCGCGGATACGCGCCAGCATGGATTCCAGCTTGCTGGTCACTTCCATCTCCACCACCCGCGACGAAGTGCCAGGCATGCTGAAACCCACCGTGAAGCCGGGCAGGCTGCGTGACGGATTCAGCTTGACGGGGAGCAGCGGTATCAACGCCACTCCTACCAAAGCAAGGCAGACAAACGCCACTATGACGGTGAAGGAAGAAACTCGTTTCATCAGTTATTATAATCAAATTTTTCCGACAGCGAAAATCCGCTGGCAAAGTCGTGCAACGTCAGTTTCCGTATCTTGTAATAATTCAGCCAGTAGTCCTGCAAGGCGGAGATGTAATTGCGTTGCGCTTCCTGCTGGCGGTTCAGCGAGAGGGTCAGGCTGTTGATGTCTGCCTTGCCGATAATGAAGCGCTGGCGGGTTTCGTTATACGCCAGGATGGCAAGGTCGAGGGCCTCTTCGGCACTGGCGACGAGGGCTTGCTGGACGTTGAAGTCGCTGACGGTCATGATAACCTCCTCCTCAATGCTGATTTCACTTTGCCTGGCAGAAGTCTTCACCACGTTCAGATTGTTCCTCGCCATGTTGTATTTGCCTTTCCTCACGCCCCAGTCCACCAGTGGAATGGAGACACTGACCGACACCATCTCCTGCTGCATGGGATGCCTGTATGCTTCACCGAATTTCTCTGCCACCTGGTTGAAGCCGACGCTGGCGTTGATGCTGGCGTTGAAGCGCGATTCCTTCTTCGTCTTGTCTACTGTCTGCTCGGCTTCCAGCACTTCCTGACGAAGCCCCAGAAATTCCGGATTGTTGGCTTGAGCGGCCAGCAAAGCCTCATCAACCGGTATGGTCAGCGCCCTCGGACGTCCCGGAAGCGACACCCTGATATCCGTGTTCTTCTCCATATTCAGGAAAGATGCCAACGAGAACATGGCGCGCTTCAAGGCGCTGGCGGCATTCTGCAAGGTATTGCGGGCGTTCACCACGTCGAGTTTCAGCGTCAGCAGGTCGGCACGGCTGATGGCGGCTATTTTCAAGCGCTGCATGCCGATGCGGTAGAGGGTATCGGTGGAGACGGCATTGTCCTTGGCCAAGTCATATTCCGCCTGTGCCATGGCAAGCGCAAAGAAATAGGTAGTGGCCTGCTCGGATACTCGCTCTGCATTGTAAATATACTCCTTCTTCACCTTTTCGTACTTCAGCGGCTCAATCCTGCGTTCCCAACGGAAAGGATTGTAACCGACCAGACTCTGCGAGTAGCCCAAACGAACCGGAACACTGGTGAACTGGGTATACTTGTTTCCACCGAAGCTCCGCATATAGCCCAGCTCCGTATCCAGATAGAACGTACCGCCCGTCAAGTCGAAATTCTGTCTGACGGCAAGATTGCCGTATGCATAGAAGGATTGCTGGCTGCGATAGATGTCAAGGTCCTGTTCGGAGTCGTAACGCTTGGTGATATCGCGGTTGTACTGTGCCGGAGTCATGTTCAGCGTCAAGCTGGGAAGGCGGTTTGCCTTATAGGTGCGGTATTCCCAATAACCGGCCAGATACATGTTCTTGGTGCGGAAGGCTTCCAGCGAACTGTCATTCGCCAGGGCAATGGTCTGCTGCAAATCGAGCGTTATCCGCTGTTGGGCAAAAGCGGAAAGGGCTCCCAGACTGAACAAAAGTATAAGACTTAATTTCTTCATGCTCTTTCTTTTCTATAAATAAACCAATATATCAACGGGATGATGAACAGACTGACCAGTGTCCCCACGAACATCGCCCCAATCATCGCTATGGAAAGCGGCTTCTGCAGCTCCGAGCCCATGTCGAACGAGAACAGCAGCGGAACCATGGCAAATATCGTGGTGAGCGATGTCATGATGATGGGCCGGAGCCTTCTCCGTCCCGCCTCGTGGATGGCCTCGAGCAACGGCATCCCTCCTTTCCGCAATTCGTTGATGGCATCCAGCTTCAGGATGGAGTCGTTGATGATGATACCGCATGTCACAATCAGTCCGATGGCGGACATCAGGTTCAAGGTATGCCCGCATATCCACAACAGAAGCAGGGCAAACGCCACATCTATCGGAATTTCCAGCAGCACGATGAGCGGCTGCACGAAGCTTTCGAACTGGGCGGCAAGAATGAAATACATCAGCAAGATAGAGATGAAAAGAATCACCACCAACTCGTCCAGCATTTGGCGGTTGGAGAAGAAACTGCCGGAAAAGGCCGTATCCCAGTCACCCGTGGCATCTGCCTCCCGCTTCACCTTTTCCATCAACTCCGGAGCATTGTCCACTTCATAGAAACGGAACGGTATATATTCACCGTTGCGTCCTGCCGTAATCGTCTTCAAGTCCTCAGCCGGACGCACCTTTACCAGCTCCCGAAGCGGAATATGCTCCACTTCGCCCTTACTGTCCGGACGGGTCTGTATCAATGTCTGCTGCAGCACCTCGTTCACTGTCCGCTCCTCGCCCACAATGCTGATAGGCAGGTATTGCTGGTAGGAATGGAGCATAGCTACGCTGTTCTCCTTGAACGCTGTCCGCAACGTACGGTAAAGCTCGTCATACGAAACGTCATAGAGCAACAGCTTTTCCTGCAGGATGCTTATGTCAAGTTGGTTCTCGAAAGCGATACCTACGGGCGCTGTCCCCGTAAGCTCCGCAAACTGTTGTTCCAGTCCGCGCAATTCTTCCGCCGCCGGCGCCTTCTCCTTATTGCGGGCATAAAGTTCCGCCACCACATCGGCCTCCCCGGTCACGAAAAGCTTCTCGAACACGGTTTCGGGTGGAGAAAAGGAGACTGTCGCCAACGGATATTCCCGTGTCAGCCACTCGCCCGCCTGCTTCTGCAAGGGAGCAATCCCGTCAGGCGAGGAAGTCTTGAAATACAATTCTGCCTCCGAAGAAGAGAGAGCCTGCTCACGGTTCAGCAGATAGTCCTGCTGGCCTATGGCAGCCGTCTGTTCCACAGTCTTGTCCAACAACTGTCCGAACAGCACATTCACACGATGCCGGTTCTCGTCCACATGTATATTTTCGTTCCATTCCACGTGGACTATCAGTTCATTCTGGTCTATCTGCGGCATACGCTCCTTGGCTATGGAATAGAACAGAAAGACACAAAGAGGAATAGAAACCACACAGAATATGATACTTACCGTCTTATGGGAAAATACCCAGTCGATGCCCGCATCATAAAAACGGTCCAGCGTATGTTCCTTCAACGGATTGTTGATGCGGATGCGGGAGAACCACGACCTGCCGCGCAACCCTGTCCGGTAGACCAGCATATAGAGGACCGGCAGCAGCATGATACCCGTGAAGTAGGAAACCAGCAACCCCACCGTAACAGAGAATGCCTGGTCGTAGAACAACGCCCCTGCAATGCCGCTCATGAATATCAGCGGCACAAATACGGCAATAGTGGTCAGCGACGAACTCAGCATGGGCGTAATCACCTCACTCGTTCCCGTCACGCAAGCCCGCCGCAACGAATAGCCCCGTTCGCGATACTGCGAAATGTTCTCCGTCACAATGATGCTGCTGTCAATCATCATACCCAACGCCAGGATTAATCCCGACAAAGAAATGATATTGAGTGACATCTTGAACAAGTAGAAGAACAGGAAGCAGATGACAATAGATACCACCATACTCAACCCGATGATGAACGGTGATTTGATGTCACCCAAGAAGAGTACCGCCACAATGCAGATGAACAGGAAACCCAACGACAAGTTCTGCTGCAGATTGGAGATGGTATAGTCCAGCAACTCCGTCTGGTTACGGCTGATGCTAAAATCAATGTCGGGATATACTTTCTTGAAGTAGTCCATCGTGCTGTTGATGGCAAGCTTCATGTCTTCCATATTCTCGTCCGCCTGCTTGATGACGGCAAGGGTAACGGCACGCTTGCCATTGCTCATGGAGACACCTTTCTCCTTGGCAGGAACAATCTCTACCCGGCAGAAGTCTCCCAAGCGGATGATACGTCCTTCCTTTCGCAGCAGGATGCCCTTCACGTCCTCCTCTGTCCGCAGCAGGGTGGAGAACTTAATGTTGTATTCGTAGTAGCCGTCGCGCACAGTCATGCTGCCCGGCTCCACGTTGTTTTGCGCCAGCACGTTTTCTATGTCTTCAATGGAGAGCCCCAACACAGCAAGCTTATCCGGGTCGGGCACAATCTGTAACTGGCGTTCGACCAAACCCGTGACATCCACCATTGCCACTTCCGCCAACTGCTCGATGCGACGCTTTATGACATTTTCGGCAAACTCGCACAAATCAAGAAACGCGCGTTCGTCCACCTTGCCGTATGCACTGTCGCTTTTTAGGGTCAGATTGAGGTAGAAGACAGGAATGTCCGTCGCACTTGCCTTTATCACCTTCGGGCGTTCGGCATCCTTGGGCAGATAGTTCATGGCGGCGTCAATCTTCTCGTTCACTTCTATGAAGGCAAGGTCGGTATTCGTACCGAAGTCGAAGCCCAGGCGGATGATGCCTGCACCATCGCGCGTCTCGCTGTCCATGTCCTTCAGTTTCGCCACCTGGATGAGCTGCTGCCGCAGAGGTTTCACCACCGTATTCTCTAATTCACGCGCCGAGGTATTCTGCGCCGACACCTGCACTGTAATTTCCGGGATGGCAATATCGGGCAGCAAGGATACCGGCAAGGTGAAGTAAGTCACCAGCCCGACAATGAAGCATGCTGTAAATGCCATCAGTACGGCAATAGGCCGCTGTATCAAAAACTTTATCAATTGAACTATGAATTTTGAATTACCACTTATCACTCATTATCTATCAACCACCTTCACCGATGCTTCATGTGCCAGATTCACATTTCCCGTCACAATGACCGTATCGCCTTCTTTCAGGGCATCGTCGGCCATACTATAGCTTTCCGCATTCTCCAGACCGGTCTGCACATAGTTCCACTGCGCCTTTCCGTCTTTCAGGGTAAACACCACCTGCTTGCCCGAACGCAACACCACGGCACTCTTCGGGATTACAAGCTGTCCGCCCAGAGAGCGGTGCACGTTCACCCTCACGTTCATCCCACTGAACAGCCGTCCCTTGCCATTGACGGCAGCCTTCACCTTAACCATCCCCTTGTCATCCACCAGAGGATTGATTTGGGTGATGCGCCCCTCCTGCCTAAAGCCGGCATCCGAATAAGGGGTAACAATCACCTTGTCGCCACTCTTTATCAACGGCAGTTCGCTTTCCAGCACCGTGAAGTCCACCTCCATACCTTGAGTGCCGATAATGGAGCAGAAGGCTTCCGAGGTACTTGCCTCGTTGAACGGTTTGGAGAACAGGTTCGCCACTACCCCGTCAAAAGGCGCAACCAGCGTGGCGTGTTCCTCTTCATACGCGGCAAGCTCATACTGGGCGAGGCTCTGGTCGTAACCGCTCCTCACGCGGGCCAGCTTCATGATGTCAGCAGGTACTTTGGAGGCATCCCCCACCGGATAGCCTTGCCCTATCAATACATCCTGCAACTCAAGTTCCGCTTTTTCCAAGGCATCCTTGGCCTGCGCGGTCTTGTTCTTCAGGCGGAACTTATCCAGTTCGGCAAGTTTCTGCCCTTTGCGTACCGGGTCACCGTTCTTCACGTAGATGTGTGCCACTACACCGGTGGTCTCAAAACGCAAATCCGCCATGGCACCGGCGGTTACTTTTCCGTTGCTCACCAGTTCATGCCCAAAGGTCGCCCGCTTCAGGACTTTCACGGTCACTTCATTGCTTTCACTTGGCAGGACGGTTGCCACCCCTTCCTCGGACTCTTTTCCCTTTCCGGCATCGGAGCAGGCGGCAAGCAGGGCAACGGCCATGCATAGCAGGTATCGATAGTTCTGTGTCTTCATATTCATACTCAATTATAAATTGATAAAATTAATCGTTTCAAAAAAACGAACCGATATTTGCATGTGGACACTTTTTTCATAGCACTTTAGTAATTAGTTCGCTCATTATTAACGCTTTACGTTTTTATTCATCTTTTTTAATATGGACAAAAATAAGCTGAATCTTTTTTATTTCCTCCCTCATCTGTCGTATTGCCGTAGAATGCACTTTCGGCTCTTTCGTCAATACCATCCACTTCATTTTTTCAAACTTGTCCGGTTGCCTGAAGCTTGGTTCCGCATAAAGCTTCGCAAGCAGATAATAGGGATAAATACGTCCCGGCAAACGATGGGTGGAACGGATAAACCAGTCTTCCGCTGACAAGCAATCACCCATCTGCTGATAGTTTTTGCCTATCACATTCAGTATCATGGGGTCACAACTACGCTGTAAAGCTTCTTTCAAAATACGGTTGGATTTACTGAACTGCTGCTGCTTGTGCAATCCATGCCCATATTCGAACAAGAAAGATGCCCGGTCCCTCAACAGAGGATAAAGGCGCCCGTACTCTTTCTCTGCCGATTGATACGCACCTGCATTATACAGCACCCGCGCATTCATCCACTCCCGACAGGCCTGCTCCACTTGCAAGTCATTCTTCAGGCGAAAACCGCCAATGATGCCTACTGATACAGCCAGCCCCAACCATTGCCAACGGTCGGCACCGGACAAGCACGCCACAAGCAATCCTCCAAATGTAACGATAAATACCGGAAGTTGTAGCGGATAGGAGGAAAAAGAAAATATCATCAAGGAAAGAATGGCCCCACAGATACCATAACGTCCTTTACAGACTCCCCTATACAAACACAGCACGACCACAACCAATAGACATACAGCCAAAGGAATGCCCAGTTCGACCGCAGCCTGCAGATATTCATTGAATGCATATTCCGGACTTCCCGCCACACGTTCCTCCCACGGTTCATAATCACCTGCTGCAAAATAAGTTTCCTGCGCATTTCCGTAGGCTGCTGCGAAATTATGAATCCCATATCCGGTCAACGGCTTTTCTGCAATGGCACGACAAGTTATCTTCCACATGAAAAGACGGCCACGTGCAGAATCGGGTTTCAAGACAAACAGTAAATAGCCCGCCAATAGCAAGACACAGAATCCACCGACCACTACCATCACCACACGCTGCCTTTGCTGCTGCCATAATAATCTGAACTTATCCGTCCAATCCATATGCCAAGCATATACACACAGACAGGAAACTCCTGCCGCCAACCATGCCGAACGGCTCATTCCTGCCGGAAGCACACAAAGGATAAGCAGCATCACACCACCAGCGACCATAGCTCCAACTTTATCCATCACCTTTTTCCATCCTTTCCCGTCATTCCGGTCAGAGCAGAGAATCTCCCCCCTCTTGGTCAGCCATTGATGCAGACAGACCGGAAGTATCATGGCCAAATAGCCGGAATAAGGCCCCGGATTGAAGAAAGAACCTGTCAATACATACAAGGAATGGTTGGACACAGCATAACCATAAAGCTGCCTCAATCCCCAAACAGCCTCAATGCCCCCCAGCATTACCAATACCCACGAAACCGGTATAAAAAGAAAATACCTTTTTTCCATCATCAATCCAGCCATCAACAGACATCCTGCAACTACCAATGCACTTTTATCGAAATAGAGCCATTGCCCTATAACATCAGCTACAGGAAGTCCGGAAGAAACGTTACATGCCAAAGACAATAAAACTATACAAGCAATGTAGACCAAACTTCCAGTCAATAGATTACGTACATTATTCATTCTATCTATCAAATATTCAATAGTATTCTATAATTCACCAAAAGATTTGTTTCCCGTCTTTATATTCAAAAATCCGTTCATCTTTACCGGCTGTGTGATTCTTCAGATAAAATAAAGCACCTTGAAACCCTGAATAGACAATAGAATCTGACACAGCCATTTGCCGCCCGACAGAATTCCATTTTCCTCCACCCCAATAAAACAATTCATACAAATTACCTTTATAAATAAAATTCACCTCATTACGAGGAGTATACACCACCTTCTCCACACGATGGGGACTTCCAAAGTCCATCCCGGTCCATCCTCCATCCGGATGTATATAATCAAATGAAGTATCCGGATTACCGTCAAATGCGTTCAAATATTCATGTGTATTGTCTTCAAAACTTCCCGGAGTACCTATGATTTCCCCATATAGAGGTATGGTATCTTCCGTATTCTCATAAAAAGCCAGTTCCGAGATATTACAGAAACATCCGTCAGCACCCTTATAGCGCATATACCGATACGGTTTATCAGACTTCAACCGGGCCACAGTATATAGCCGATACGGAGCCTCCTTTATCAAAAGTAGAGTATCCTTCCACCCAAAGTCTGCCCGGTCGCTTCCTTCCACTACTCCCCCAATCATCCGGTCATTGAAAAGAACACTCAAAGTAAGATGGCACTTCCTATACAAGACCAATTCCTGCTTTTCAGCTTCCGGAACAATGAACTGTATCTTTCCGGTTTCACGCTCCAGAAGAAAAGGAGAAGATACTGCAGCGTATTCCTTTCCGTTCCAGGCAGCCAGCGTAAAGACCGCCCCGCCTCCCACATCCTCAAAACGAGCCTCCCGCTTTTTAAAGAAAGTATATCCTATAGGTTGCCATTGTAGTCTGTTGGCAAGGCACAAATACACCATATCCCCCTCACGAAACTGTCCGGAAAGCAAAGAATCCGGAAGAGCTACAGTCCAATTCCTGCTACCGGTATAAAGTGCAGTGACATCGCGGAAGAACGGACGTCGGAATGCCGGGTAAACATCGGAATATTTCCCCAGTTTCCGTACCGCCTCCTTATCAATACTATAGGTTGCCCGGTACATTTTTCCCCTCGAAATGCTATATTCTTCCGCTTTGCTCCATACTTCTTCATAAGGAAGATTTGCAATGTATGTCTTTCCTTCCTTATCCAAAACAAAATTCCAGAAATGAGAGGCATTGTTGTCTCCTAATACCATCACCCTATCTACTCCGCACGGAATGCCCAATGCCCGCAACACATATATCATGGCATCCGTAAACTCTCGGCAACTGCCCGTATGCCATTTCAGTACATCCGGTCCCAAATGAGGCCCCACCGGAAAAAGAGCCGTATTCCGGTAGTTCGCTTTCCGCAACGTATCCATCAACAACTGGGCGGCAACCTTAGGATTATCAGCCTCATCTGTCTTCCTGAATTCATCCAAAATCGGGCTATAGCACTCATAAATTTCTTTGCGCCAGAGAGAAAGCGGCTCATCCCCTATTCTATAAGGCAATATATATTCGCAGAAAGTATCAAAATCAACATGCTTTCCCCAAGGTTGCTCCCGCCAGACTTTGAATGCCCATTCTATATGATTGACCAAAAAAGCGGAATCCACCGTCATAATGTCCCTCTTATAAGTCAATTGATTTATAGAAAATTCTCCATCTGCTCTTTTCAAGGAATCAATCAACTCTTGCACATGCCTGGAATAAGGAAATGAAACGTATTCACTGAAATACTTCCTGTAATTCTCCAAGGCCTTTCCCTCGTAAGCACCATGAAAAGGCATATTCTCTATCAGAAAACAAGCAGCACGATATTTGTCACCGTCCTCTTCCTTGTAACGGTCCAGTACCTTTTGCAACTCCGCACGGTTATCACCGGCAAGATTCAAAGCTGTGTCCAACCACTGATTTTCCGAAGAACAAGCCATAAACAGACCTGCTGTAAACCATACCCATACACACCAATGTTTCATATCACTATTCCATTTTTTTCTATTCCAATCTGAAAGACAATCCAATCAATCCTTACAATCCGATACAAATACCTGCTTACCATCTTCCATATGAAATATCAGTTCTTCTTCTCCACGGGTACTGTCATGCAAATAGAGCAAAGCTCCCGATGGTATCCCGTCATATGGCAGAAAAGGTTTTTCTGCCATTTTCTTCCCCAATGAGTTCCAACAGCCCTCTCCCCAATAGAAGAGTTCATAACAATCCCCTATCCTGACAAAGTTATCATCGTTACGGGGCATATACATAAAATTGTCTATAGTAACAACCTTTCCAAAATCCACCGTTACACTTGCACCGGGTTTTGATGAAATGAAATACGACAACGGCTCATTATCATAGACCTGATGGGCAAAAGTACCCACTGTAGCCGGAGCATCTCCCCAACTGTCTATAGGGACAATTTCTTCCTCTCCTTTATAAAAATGCATTTCGGCAACTTCCGCATATCCCTCTGCCGAAGAACAAAAACGGGCATAGCGACCCCTTACCGGTTTCTCAAGAATAACGTGATTATAATTGATACCGGGCGTATCTTTCACAGTACACAACAACTCCGCATTTTTAAAATCCTTATCACAAGCCGCCTCAAAATGCCCGTCTTTTATCCCTCCCATATAATTCCTGATACGTTCCGAAAGAGGGTATTTCCGATACAATTCAGCAGAATAGCACTTGGAGGTATCTGCAACATAAGGATGTATATCCTTGCCATCAAAATAAAAAGGATTTCCAATAGGGCGATACTGCCCGTTTGCGAATGCCAACAATATATAAACCTGCCTCGAAGCCAAATTCCTGAAAAGCGCTTTTCCACTTTCTACCTTAGTAAAATCTATTCCCCGCCACCCATAAGCACTGAACAACCCCACATAAACATAATTCCCGTCCATCCCTTCTACCGGCAGTTCCAGATTCGAATCAAAATAATTATCCGACACTTTTCTTGCAAACACATCCTTAAAAGCAGCCGGTACGGACCGGTTCCGCATAAAATCGCCATCCATGTCCCATTGTCTGCCAAAACACCGGCGGTAAACCACGCTCGGGCGCCGACTGTCAATATAGAAACTTCCCCGTTCCGGCTTCCGGGAAGGGAAAGTAAAAGGAAGGCAGACACCCGTTACATCCCTCACCACATTCCACACATGCCCTTTCCGTGTTTCCGCATTGAAAGTATAGAAATCATAGGCTACCGGGACGCCGATGGCCCGCATCACATAAATCATAAAATCACAAGCATCCTGACACTTGCCGATACGATTATGCAGCAGGTACTCTCCTCCCAAATGCGGATAGTTAAAGACCCATGTAAACCGGTAAGGGTCTTCCTTCTGCAAATACTCCCAAACTACGCTAATCGCCTCCACTACATCGATACCCGTATAAACCTCGTCCAGCAAAAAGGAATAACGGTCATGGTATATCTGCCGCCAGTTGTCCGGAGTCTCATTTCCGATACGATAGGGAAGCAGCCATTCACAGAAATCTGCAAAAGAAAGGGAAGCATTCCACGGACGCTTTTTCCAACCATCAAAAGCCAAATCAATGTTATTTATCAAGAATTCAGCCCTTATATTCAGTACATCCGGTTTTCTCTGCAATCCGGAAGGGGTATAATAATCCCAATCCGGTACGGCAGTATCCTTCAGCATCACCCCATAAGCATCTGCCGAAGCCAGCACTGTTTTCAAAGAATCCAGTTCTTCACCTTCAAGGGCATAGTGATAAGGCATATTTTCTATCAAGAAACAAGCGGCTTTATATTTTTCAGGCTCATCTTTATAATGTTCCAGTACCTTTTCCAGTTCGCCTTTGTTGGTTGCAGCACACTCCAGTGCGTACTCCAATCTGCCGGAAGCATTGCAAGCCTCCAATATCCCGGCAATCAATAATATCCAGAGCAATTTAAACAGAACTTTCATCTTAGTCTATTCTTTTAAAGATACGTTTCCATCTCATTTTTCCAGTATTCGGGCTGACGGACTTCCATACCAGCCATGCCCTTCCCACTATAAATGGTTCCGGCAGTAATCCCCAGTAGCGGGAATCTTTTGAATTCACCATCTTGTCACCCGAAACGAAATAATAGTTCTCACAGAAGCGGTAATTGTGTATCACACTGTCCCCCAGCAGAACCGAATCTCCATGCAATGTCAGTTTCTTTTTCTGTTCCCACTCTATCACGTTCCGATACAGCAACCGTGTTTCCGGATTCATTCCTACCACGCTGCCTTTGGCCGGTATATAAAGAGGCCCAAACTCGCTGATAGTCCACCCATTACAGCCACCATCGGGAAAGCTCTTAAGAACAAGGCCCCGATCACCCGCCAGCAACGACGGTTCCATCGAGTCCGACGGTATCTTGAAGGAGGTCACCACAAACACCTGCAATACTATCAGTATCACAACAAGCAGGCACAGACAGAATAATACGTTTGTTATTCCATTCAACCATTTTTTCAATTGCAGCCGCTCCTTCATCCCATCAATCAGTTATTTTGCATCCCCACTAATCTTCAAAACCAACGGAGAATTTTCTGTATTGCAATATACCGTTATCGTCTTGTCGAAGTGCTCCGGATGTTCGGCTTTATAAACCACTTCCAAAGCTATTTCCTTACCCGGTAATGCCGGTTCCTTTGAATAAGCTACGGTAGTACAACCACAAGAAGTGGCAACATCTTGTATAACCAATGGTTTGTCACCCACATTCTTCAATATAAAAGTTGCTTTTTGTTCCTCCTGCCAATCAAAACGACCCAGCGAAACAGATATATTGCTGGCATCCACTTCTGTTTTTATCACTTTACTTTCATCTCTTCGTTCTATCTTCTCACCTTTAATAATCTTCAGATAGAGTTCTTTCACTTTAGGATTATAAATTGGATTACCAATAGCAATAACCCTATTATTTCTATCTAACAAAAAAGTTTGAAAATTCATATTAGAAGGAAATTTATTCAATTTATTAAACTTATTATTTTTATCTATATATACCGAATGATTAAACCGTTCTCTCTTTAACAAAAGCCGTATTTCATTAAGCTTATATGGCTGAAAAACAAACTGAAAATGCACAGTATTCGGAAATATAGAATCAACATTTACTGCAAAATCTTGCCATTGTGATAAACCCAATTTACAACTCATACAACCTATCGAATCTATATAGGTTATTATCTTATACATACATATGGAATCTGCATTCAAAGTATCTCGACCTTGCATAAAAAAATGCATATCATTAGGATACAATATTTCACGTCCTTTCCACTCTTGCATTAACTTTACGAGTATTTCTCGATCCTTATTTCCACAAGAAATAAATAGTATAACTGACAGAGAAATATATAAAATACGATTCATAACTACAAATTCAACGAATATTTAACCAATTCTACTTCCTCTTTATCCATTAAAGCATATATTGTATCATCTGAATCTGATACACAAAAATTCATAATTGGAAAATCTAAGACAAACTTACATATAGGAGTGGCATCCCAAGCTAGCTGATAAATAATTTTTCCATTAAAAGCCTTTACACCAACTTCCTTATAACTATTTCCTGAATACAGTAGATAAACATACTTCTCTGTAGCATAAGCTTTAATAAAAGCCATTTTATTAGCTACACTCATTGGGGCCGACCTAGTTGTACCTGTATCTTCTGTTTTATATTCAGGGTATCCTCCTACAAATTCAAATGATTTATCTATATTATCTTTATTTACAGAATACAATGAAAATATAGGTGCTGACCCTATAGCAAAGACAAATCGATTCAATGATTTATTAGAAGATAACGTTCCTTGATAAGCCATTCCTCTTAAACGATTTTTAACTTCTTTTTCTTGTTTATCACGATAAGGATACTCGTAGTAATACCTACTTCCAATATGCTTACCAGTAAGACTAAACATATTATTTTCATAAAACCCTAATCCTAAATATGTATCATATTGAGTTGGGCATATATTTAAGCTCATCAGACTATCCTGCATCAACACTGGAAATTGAATGTTTCCTTGTTTAATTTGCCGTAGATTCATTTCCACTAGGTTCCGCTTATAAACATCATATACCCCAATTAACGAATCTCCATACAAAGAGCACAAAGAAAAAACCTGAAGGAATTCATTATTACCTTCCCCTCTTTTTCCAAAATGATATACAGAATTATTATCTCTTAAATCTATTAATGTAAATATACTATCATTTATATCATCATAGATAACAACCGATGAATCAGCATAATGAATAATATATGGTCTCCCTAAAATTAATTCATGATTTAAGACATTCGCAGAAGTAATTTTACGCATCTTTGTAAATGAAGCATCAAATTTTCTCATTTTTTCATCATAATTTGTACATGATGAAAATGAAACTACTAAAATTAGAACCAATAAATATTTCATAATAAAGAATAAAAAAATATTAGTATATTAACATATAATCAAGAGAATTCTCTTCTTCGTTGTCTTTTATTTTGAATAACAAAGAAGAGTTCTCCTGAATTACTTTCTGTATTTATCCAATAAAATGAATTACTAGAAATACTGACGATACCCTCTTACAAAAAAGCCATCATAATCTACAAAACATGTACGATCTGTTTGAATACAAAATGGACCTATTATAATCTCTGCACCAGACGCCATAGCATCTACATTCTTTAACAGCAACTCACATATCTGCTCAGTATCTTCTACAGTATGCAATCTTTCTACACTGATTAAAGAAAACAGAACAACAAACAATATTAATATTTTTTTCATACTATTTCTTGATTTATATTTATTAATTAAACATAGTGTATAAGCGATTGTCCTTTACATCCACCCCATCCCCAATCTTTACAGATACCAATTGCATATATAGCACAACCATAACAATCACCAGAACCTTCACCACCATCTGCTAATGCTTCTATATTAGCCAATGCCAAATCAGACATAACATCTGTTTTCTGATTTGCATAAACTCCATATCCTGCAATCGCTGCAAATGCTGCAACAAAAGCTATCTTAATCATTTTCTTCATACTACTCTTCAGTTTTATTAGTATAAGATTATTCTTTTTTTATCATTTACCACAAGCATAATGCTTGCGTACCAGAATCAAGATATAAAAATCTTGGAGAACTCTTTTCTTGCCATACCTATCGAAATGGCAGAAAACACACTCTGTTTTCAATTCAAATTACTATCTTTGCCTCGACCTCCTTTCTTGGTGGGTTATGGAACGGACGGTACGAGATGCACCAACCAAACGTGAACCGTCCGTTCCTCTCCATCCATATTATAGTTTACTTTATTTCATACTATACTCTATTATCGGATCATCTTTATTCACATCCGTTGCCAAGATTATTCCTTTTTGTTCATCTACCGATATGCCATAAACATAATGATCTAACACATACCTGCAGAGAGGTTCGCCGGTCAGACTAAAAACATAGATATACCGTCCTCCATCCGGCAAATAGACACCTTGCTGTACATTTTGCGCAATTTCCTTAAAAGAGCGCCCATGAAAAACCGCATAGATAGCACTGTCTGCCACTTGGACATCGCTAAATCCCATGATACCCGTAGGAATACCATAACCCTGAGAAATCTTAAACTCCGGTTCACCGTGCGGACCAATGCGTACCACATGCGTACTATCTTTCAAATTAAAGACTTCAAGTACTTCGCCCAACTGGGTAACTGCTGCCAGCACTCCATTTCGGGGATTATAGTCGATGAAGCTACGCCATGCCTGAGCCAATGCAGGACGGGCATTCTGTAAAGCCTCCGCGTTGGCTGACGGTATTTGACCGGTTCTGCGCAATAATTTCCCTTGATAGTTTACCCAGCAAAAGCGGCTACTGCCAGATCCGTCCGGAACAATGAAGGTAAAGTCGTCAACCATCACAAAGTCTAAAACGCGAAGCATGTCAGCATCCATATTTATCACTTTCTGAGGAACGATTGAGCAACCCGACGAAGTAAAATCATACTTGGTCAATACGGACTTACCAGCATCAAGTCCCCACAGAGATTGACCATGCCATCGGATATTTTCAGCAGAAAGCATCTCTTCGGGAGCCTCGCCCCGCTTGCCGAACGAAGCAAAATAGCGGAAACCCGGATAGTGGAAAACATGGCAAAAGTAGTCCGTGCCATGCAAATCCATTACCACAGCCTTATCACCCTGCACCCGAACGCGGAACGGATAACGGAACAAAGCGGTGTCCAATGGCTGCACCCTCGCTTTCAGCTCGATTGTTTGCGGAAAATCCATGTAGGCAACAGAAGTTGCTACTTTTTTCTGTGTACAAGAGGAAAAGGACAGTGCGGATAGGCTAATGAGGCAGGCTATAATAAATTTGCACATGAGCTACTCCTTGATTTGTTAAAGGACAAACTATTGAACCACTCCCAAAACATTTGCTATCATCCCCACTCTCACCAGCAGCCAATGCCTCTATATTTTCCAATAGCAAATCATCCAGCTTTTCCGAATGACTAATTTGAACATAGCTTAAAACCGAAATGGCACTAATTGCCAAAGCTCCTAATAACTTCACCTTGCTTTTCATAGTGTTTTTGTTTTTTGTTACACAAGCAAAGATAAAAGGATTATTTTGGCTTTTGCCAGTCTTTATTTGGAAAACGCCCAAAGTTGGGGCGTGAAAAAAAGTTCACACCCGACACACCAATATGGGTTAACATTTCATCTACTTGGAGATAACAATTTGATACCCCTTCCTTTCCGGCAGAAGAAGAATCTGAATGGAATCGTCCGCCTCAAAGAGTTTACCCAATAAGCTTATTGCTTTTCTGCGGCGGCTGCCTAAATTCAAATCACTCAATGGCCAACCGCAAATTTCCGCTATTTCATCGTTCGTCAGGAAAAGTTCGGACGACTTGGCAAAACCAAGTAATAACTTCGCGGCTTGTGGCGTACAAGATACTTTTTCACCTTCATAAGTCAGTGTATGGTTGACGGAATCAAATATATACTTCCCGAACCGATAAGTGCTCTTTGTCAACGTATCAGCCGTTTTTCTCTTTCTATACTGTTGACCCCCTACATAAATCGCCAGTCCCAATAGCAGAATGCACAAAATGCAGGATAGTATCTGCAGCACATGGTCTGCCCAATCCACACAGTGCCCAAAATCAGGCAACATATAAGCTGTCAACCTCATTGTGTACATATCGTCCAAATAGTAAGTGCCTAAATCATTCTGTGAAGCAATTATAGTTCCCGTTCCGCAACCTTCCGCAGAGTTTCTACAGCAACCTCCTTAGCCACGTCTTGTCCCTGGTTGGCATTATCATATAATGCTACTATCACAGACACTGCCACCACTACAATGGCACATATCCATATCATAAGAATCTTCTTATAGCGTTTCATCTACTCCTTCCTTTCTGTTGCTTATTCATTTCTACCCATGCACTCGAAGAGGCATCCGCTTAATAGCGCCAAAGTTAAACAATAATATAAAGAAAAAAGGAAAATGACTTGAGAAAGAAGGATATAAAATCAAAACAGTTTCTTCTTCTAATCTGCTTTAGCTATTTTCCACCCGCCAATCGTCCGCGTGGAACTGTCAAAATTCACGCCAATCTTTACCACACGCCTGCCGTCTGCCCGGTAAGGGATGGCATACTGCTTGCTGTCAATCTGCGCCAACGCCTCTTCCGGGGTACCGTCGTATTTGAACTCGAAGACATAAACGACATCCTGCAACTGCACCACCACATCCGCACGGCCTACGGAACTCTTCACTTCCGACTCCACATATTGCCCCATCAAACGGAACAGCAAATAGAAAATGGTCTGATAATGCTTTTCGGTCTTGTTCTCCAAATCATTGGGAATGGAGGCAAAGAAGGAACGGGTACGCTCCAGGCAGCTCTCCACATCACCCTTCATCAAGTCGCGAAGGAAAGAGACGACGTAGAAGGTGTTGTTCTGGGCAGGCAAGTGCACGTAAGAGGGAAGCAGGGATTCAATGAACCCTTTACGGACCTCACCGTTGGGATAGGCCAAACGATAGATTTGGAAATTACGGTCATAGCCCTTAATGGTCAGATAACCGCTCTGGTAGAGCACCGGGATGGGACTCGTTATCTGTTCCGTAGGCGCATCAAACTGCTCATCGGTAGCCTCAACACCTTCCAGCGCACGCACATCGAAGTCTGCATGGCGCAGAATATCTATCAGGAAAGTAGGCGTGCCCGTGGAGAACCAATAGTTCTTGTATTCTTTGGAATTGAAAGCATTGAACAGGCTGAACGGGTTGTAAATATCCGCACAAGCCTTACTGAAATGATAACCGTCATATTGCCGCTTCAAATGCAAGCATGCCTCCTCGTAAGTCTCATCATTAGCCTCGGCCATCCGCTCAATATCGGGTTTCAACTGCGTCAGCAGTTCCTCCTCGGTGATGCCGCAGAGGGCACTGAAGTCATCGCGCATACTGATATTTTGCAAATTGTTCAGTTCGCTGAAGATGCTCAGCTGGCTGAACTTGCTGATACCCGTGATAAAAAGAAAACGGAGATATTGCCCCAGCCCCTTGAGAGGACTGAAGAACTTGCGCATCTCGTTGCGAAGCTGTTGTTGCAAAAGGGCATCGGAATTACTGTCAAGCAGAGGAGCATCGTACTCGTCAATCAGCACTACAACCGGCTTTCCGGTCTTGGCGTAGGCACGCAGGATGATGCCTTGCAGACGCTCTGCCGCCCCCTCTTCCTCTTCCTTTTTTCCGTAAATTTCTTCCCAACGAGATAAAAACAAATTCAATTGCCCCGTCAAGTCACGCAGCTCAGTATATTTCGTCAAGCTGAAATCAACGTGCAGCACCGGGCAAACCTCCCATTCCTGCTCCAGACGTTCCATAGCCAGCCCTTCGAAAAGTTCCTTTTTCCCCTGGAAATAGGCCTCCAGCGTAGACACGAGCAAGCTTTTGCCAAACCGACGGGGGCGGCTGAAGAAATAAATTTGGTCTGTATTCACCAATTTGTACACCAGCTCCGTCTTATCCACATACACACAATTCCGCGTACGCAGTTGCTCAAAATTCTGTATCCCTATCGGATAGCGTCTGCCACTCAATTCCATAGCTGCTACTGTTTAAATTACAAGTATGACAAAGATAGCACATATTCCGCAAAAAAGAAAGCACGCCCATGGCTTTTTCATCACAAGCCCTCACTGCAAACCTACTGCACATCTTTTGCAGTAACACTGCAAAGGCGTTGCAGTAGCACTGCAAAACAGTTGCAGTGGCACTGCATCTATGTTGCAGCGGCACTGCAAAAACGATGCACTGGTTTTGCAGTGAGTATTTGGTATCTTTAACATTGGCACCCAAAGCCTTACAGCGGAGCAGAGCCCGTTTTCATCACATAACGCCCTGTCCTGAAAACAGTCAACCAAAATCAGGAGAACAAAAAGGGTGAGGGCAAAATTTGCCCTCACCCTTTTAAATTGCTCTCACTCACCCCTGAAACACCGATGAACAAGCAGATGCAGACAAGCGGTGAGGGTGGTGAGGGTGGAATTGCAAAACTTTTATTAGTTTGCTTATTTCAGCAAGCTTTCCGCATCCAGGTGCTCTGCCTCAATATCCTTGAAGTAGCGGTAAGTACCCACCTTCAATTCTTCGGTAGCCGCATCGTCACAAACGATGATACCCTTTTCGTGCATCTGCAAGGCGCTGATAGTCCACATCTGCATCACGGGACCCTCGACTGCATGATAGAGGGCACGTGCCTTGTTGTGTCCGTTTACGATAATCATTACCTCGCGGGCGCTAAGCACAGTACCGACACCGACGGTCAGGGCAGTCTTGGGCACCTTGTTCACGTCGTTGTCAAAGAAACGGGAGTTGGCAATGATGGTATCGGTAGTCAATGTCTTCTGGCGGGTGCGTGACGAAAGGGAAGAACCCGGCTCGTTGAAAGCGATATGTCCGTCGGGGCCGATACCGCCCATGAAGAGGTCGATGCCACCGTAGGACTTGATTTTCTCTTCATAGCGTGCACACTCGGCATCCAGGTCGGCAGCGTTGCCGTTCAGGATATTGGTGTTCTCCGGCTTGATGTCTATATGGCTGAAGAAGTTGTTCCACATAAAGGAATAGTAGCTTTCGGGATGTTCCTTGGGCAAACCTACATACTCGTCCATATTGAAAGTCACTACGTTCTGAAAAGACACGATGCCTTTCTTGTTCAGGTCGATAAGTTCCTTGTACATGCCCAACGGAGAAGAACCGGTGGGGCATCCCAATACAAACGGTTTTTCAGGTGTCGGATGAGCGGCCTTGATTTTGGCAGCCACATAATGTGCCGCCCACTTTGATACGGATTGATAATCCGGTTGAATGATTAGTCTCATTGTGATTGTTTTATTAGGTTAATAAATTAGGGGTAATTTTCAACTACTTCCTATCCTTCTTCAAACGCTCTGCCATGGCACGTGCCAGGTTTTCGCATTGTTCGTAAGTAATGTCCTTCATGGCCTGCTTCATCTCTACCGGGTCGCCCACAATCTCGAACTTGCTCTTTTCGGCAAACTCGCCCATGCGCTTCACGGCGGCACCCGCCCAGCAGAAGGAGCCGAAGTATCCCAGATAGCGTCCCTTCACTTCGCGTACCAGAATCTTGGAGAGCAAGGATTCTATCTCAGGATAAATCTGGTTGCTGTAGGTGGGGCTGCCGATGATAAGTCCGCGATACTTGAATATGTCGGCAATGATATAAGAAGGATTGCTCTTGCTCACATTGTGCATCACGATGTTCTTGATGCCTTGTGCAGAAAGTTCCGCCGCAATGGCTTCCGCCATCTGCTCCGTGTTGCCGTACATGGAACCATAGGCAATGACCACACCTTCGTCAGCGGCGTAGCGGCTCAACTTGTCGTAGATGCCGATAACCTTGGCTATGTTTTCCGTCCACACCGGCCCGTGCGTGGAGCAGATGGTGGAAATGGGCAGACCGCCCAGCTTGGCAAGTGCCTTCTGCACCGGAGAGCCGTACTTGCCCACGATGTTGGAATAGTAACGCACCATCTCGTCCCAGTATCTGTCCAGATTGATGCGCGTATCCAGGAACCCGCCGTCCAACGTACCGAAACAGCCGAAGCCGTCACCGGCGAAAAGGACTCCTTCCGTTTCGTCAAAAGTCATCATCGTCTCGGGCCAGTGCACCATCGGGGTCATATAGAAACGGAGCTTATGATGCCCCAAAGCCAGAAAATCCTCGTCCTTCACCATGTACTGTTCGCCCGTCACGCCATAAAAGCCCTCTATCATGCCGAAAGTCTGCTTGTTGCCCACGATGATGATGTCGGGGTAATGCTGCTTTATCAGGCGGATAGAGCCCGAATGGTCCGGCTCCATATGGTTGATGATGAGATACTGGATGGGGCGCTCGCCGATAATGCTCTTTATCTTGCGCAGATACACCTCGAAGTAGCAGATGTCTACCGTATCGACCAAAGCGACCGTCTCATCATCTATCAGGTAAGAGTTGTAGGAAACCCCGTACGGCAACGGCCACATGCCTTCAAACAAATGCTTATTGCGGTCATTCACTCCCACGTAGTGGATTTTTCCTTTTATCACTGTTTTTGGGTTCATAACTGTATCTTTATTTAGATTGATTCCACATTTAAAGTTGCGGCAAAAATAATTCTTTTTTCTCACATTTCATACTTCTTTCCCTGATATGCACCGAGTTCTTTCATTCTTTTTTGAACCCG
>PPYE01293182.1_pt1 | contig 56802 bp, 56 predicted proteins | sample 1559881 | NCBI WGS metagenome assembly PPYE01 (sample SAMN08240022, study PRJNA423297) | Human gut metagenome, whole genome shotgun sequencing project.
GTAGGCGATGCGGATTGAAATGTCTTACAGTTATTGATGATTCCCTTGCCGTCCGCTCATCGCTGATGTAGGCGATGCGAATTGAAATCGTAACGCTTGATATTCGCAATTGATTGCGAATTTATCATCGCTGTTGTGGGTGATACAGATTGAAATTTATACTGCCGGGAGTCAAAAATATCCGCAATGATGTCATCGCCCTTTGCGGGCGTGGTGGTTTGGATTAATATATGATTATTTATATCGGTAACTTTTCGGTGAGGGGTGTTTCCACACTTCATAGATAAGCGACGTTTTTAGGTATGGATGAAGTTCGGATATATGAGTGGATTTTTGGAAATCAGGAATGGAGGAGACCTTTTATGGAATATTTGGCACATACTGATAAAAATCGAACACAAACAATGAAAGAACATCTATATGGCACGGCAGAACTTGCTGGGAAATTTGCTGGGCGATTTGGAAAGGAAGAATGGGGATATTGCTGTGGGCTGCTTCATGACATTGGAAAATATTCAGAGGCGTTTCAAGATAAAATCAGGAATAATAGTGACAGAATAGTGGATCATTCTACTGCTGGTGCCAGAGTATGCGAAGAAAAGGGCGGGGTATATCCATTTTTAGAATACTGTATCGCAGGACACCATGCGGGGCTTCCGGATTATGGCTCTTCTTCTGACGCTGGAAACGCGCCAACGCTTTCAGGGAGAAGAAAGAAGAAAATCGAGGATTATTCCGCCTATAAAGATGAAATCCAGATACCAGAACTGAAAACAGTGCCGTTTGATTCGGGAAAAACATCTGATCCAGATTATTCACTGAGCGTTTTTATTAGGATGTTGTTTTCCTGCCTGGTGGATGCGGATTTCCTGGATACTGAACGATTTATGAAAGCGGGAGATACGGGAAGAGAAGCAGGGGAAAGTCTGGAAAAACTGCTACGAAAACTAGAAACACATATTGAGGGGTGGTTATCCAATCAAGAGACTGAGACGGTAAATGGAAGACGAACAGAAATCTTAAAAAAATGCCTTGAATGTGGGAAAATGGAAAGAGGCATGTTCCAGTTGACGGTACCTACTGGCGGAGGAAAAACGGTGGCTTCTCTGGCATTTGCGCTGCGTCATGCAGTGCAAAATAGTATGGATAGGGTAATTTATGTTATTCCATATACCAGTATCATTGAGCAGAATGCAGAAGTGTTCCGAAAGATTTTAGGTGAACAAAATGTTTTGGAAAATCACTATAATGTGGACTATGAAAGTTCTGAGGAACTAAAACCGATGCAGCTTGCTGCGGAAAACTGGGATAAACCAGTGATCGTAACAACAAATGTACAGTTTTTTGAATCCCTCTATGCGAATAAATCGTCCAGGTGCAGGAAATTGCATAATATTGCTAATAGCGTGATCATTTTTGACGAGGCTCAAATGCTGCCGCCGGATTATCTGAAACCGTGTATTGCGATGATGGAAGAACTTGTGGATCTATACCGTTCCAGTATTGTTTTGTGTACAGCGACCCAGCCGGCGTTGAACAGTTTTTTTCGGAAAAGTCGCCAGGTTACAGAATTATGTCCGAGAGTAGAAGAGCAATTTCGCTTTTTTGAAAGAGTTACATATCAGAATTTGGGGACGATTTCTGAGGATGATCTGGTTGGAAGTCTGCAGAAAGAAATCCAGGCGCTATGCATTGTGAATACGAAAAAACGAGCGCAAAAACTCTATCGAAGTATAAAGGGGGAGGGAGTTTTTCATCTTTCCACAACGATGTATCCAAAACATAGGAGAAAAGTACTGGGAATGATTCGGGAACGTCTGAGGAAAGGGGAAAAGTGTGTTTTAATTTCTACCAGTCTTGTGGAGGCTGGAGTGGATCTGGATTTTCAATCCGTGTATCGGCAGTTGGCAGGAGTTGATTCCATGATTCAGGCGGCAGGACGATGCAACCGTGAAGGAAAAAGAGAGGTAAGGGATAGTAAAGTTTTTCTGTTTCAATTTGAAGAGAAAGAGAATGTCCCGGGGCAAAGGCTTCAGATAGATGTGGCAAAACTTCTTCTTTCAGAAGGGGAAGATATTTCCTCTTTAGATGGAATCGAAAAATATTTCCAGTGGTTATATCGTTTCCGTGGCGAAAGTCTGGATAAAAAGAAAATTCTGCAAGAGTTTCAAGATAAACAATATAATTTTGCGAAAGTGGGGAAGGAGTTTAAGCTGATCGAAGAAGATACTAAGACCATTTTTGTTGGCCGGGAACCAGACGCAGAAGAACTCTTGCAGCAGATCAGATGTCAGGGGTATACAAAGAGTACAATGAGAAAAATAGGTCAATATTGTGTGCAGTTATATGAAAACGAGTTTGAAAAAATGCGTGGAGCGGGAATGGTAAGTCCTGTGTCAGGAGATATTGAGGATTTCTATGAACTTGTAGAAAAAGACCAGTATTCAGATGAGATGGGCCTGAAGATGGACGTGGAGTCCGGGATGGCAGTAATCATGTAAAAAGCAATGGGAACGGCGATAAAGAAAACATTATCCCCGTTCCTATTTTTGTGATATTGTAAATCTTATTATTTCAATCCTCAGGCGTTGATCCTGACTCGGGAAGTATAGCAAATTTATAAAAGGAATTCAACAGAAATAGTAAAATTGATTCAATAATATTTAAAATAAAAATATATTGCTTTTGCAATTTGCGAAGAGTATATTACATGTATAGATACCATGTGATTTGGGAGAGCAGAAAGGAGATTGTATGATTTTATATCATGGCAGCAGAGAAATCGTAGAATATCCAGAAATAAGGAAAGCAAGATTTAACAAAGATTTTTATTTCGGCTTTTATTGCACACAATACGAAGAACAGGCAAAGCGGTGGGCATCTCGCTATGGTGAAATAGGGTACTTGAATAAATATGAGTATGTTCCTAATCATAGCCTTACTTACCTTGTCTTTGAAAAAATGACTGAGGAATGGCTGGATTTTGTGATTTCCTGCCGCAGCGGGATTTCCCATACTTATGATATCGTAGAAGGGCCTATGGCAGATGATACGATTTATAATTATATCCAAAACTATATGGATGGAAAAATTTCAAGGGCCGCTTTTTGGGAACTGGCAAAGTTTAAATATCCGACTCACCAAATTAGTTTCCACAGTATTTCTGCGCTTGATACATTAAAATTTATTGGAAGCGAGGTTGTATATGGGAAGAAAAAATAATAACGCACTTTTTTTTACCTGCAGTTTAATTGAATATATTGGACGCAGCACGAAAAGAAAAAGAGGTAAGGTGACAGATTTTCTGGGAAAAGAAAGAATTGAAAGAATTTATGAATACGCGGATGTGTTTCACTGTGATCCGATTGAAAAGACGGCTGCCGAGTTTATAGAGGAAGCGCATATCACAGAGGGAACTTTTGACAATGTAAAGGACTGCAGATATACGGTGCCGGGATACTGGGATATTGGAGAAGTATATGAGCGTCTGATCGAGGATGTTTATGAAGAGAAAAATATTGTAAATGGAATCTGGGAAGTATATCATTCCTGGATTGACGCTCAGATTTCAGACTATAATACGGACTTCTATTATCAGCCAAGAGATTATATAGCTGAGTGCTATAAGGAAGGAGTGATTTTATAAAATGAAACGAAGAAAGGGGGAACCACTATGGGGATGGGCGTAAAGGTCAGAGTTTGGGGGCAATATGCCCTTTTCTCCAGACCGGAGATGAAAGTGGAACGCTGCTCCTATGATGTTATGACGCCCTCGGCGGCACGGGGAATCCTGGAGGCGGTGTATTGGCATCCAGGGATGAAGTGGATCATTGATAAGATCCATGTGGTCAATCCGATCCGGTTTACCAGTGTACGGCGTAACGAAGTGAAAAGTAAGATTCTGGCAAGCAATGTATTGCAAGTCTATAACGGCGCGGACAAGCCGCTGTACATAAGCGCAAAGTCAGACATTGTCCAGAGGGCATCGCTTCTTCTTCGGGATGTGGAATATGTGATCGAAGCGCATTTTGAAATGACTGACAAGGCAAATGAGACGGACAACCCTGGTAAATTTAAAGACATTATTATGAGACGGTTGCGCAAGGGAGAATGTTTCCACATGCCGTACTTTGGATGCAGAGAATTTCCGGCAAATTTTGCATTGTGCGAGGAAGATGAGATTAAGACCGCATATGATGTTGTGGAGGAAAAGGATCTGGGATTCATGCTTTTCGATATGGATTACTCTGACCAGAACGATATAAAGCCCATGTTCTTTCGGGCTGTTATGAGGAAAGGGATTCTGGATCTGAGAGACTGTGAGGTGGTACGATGATCTTACAGGCATTGGTAGAGCACTATGACAGGCTGGCAGAGCAGGGGAAGGTAAGCCGGGAAGGATGGTGCATGGCGAAAGTATCTTACGGGATCAATCTTTCAAAAGAAGGAAAGGTTACAGGGATTATTTCGTTAAAGACGGAAGAAGAGCGGGGGAAAAAGAAGGTATGGGCGCCACAGGTGATGACTGTGCCGGAGATGGTGACTCGTTCTTCCGGTGTTTCAGCAAATTTTCTGTGTGACAATTCTAAGTATCTTCTGGGGATTGATGTAGAAGGTACCAATCAAAGACTGACAGACTGTTTTGAAGCGGCGAAGGAAAAACACTTAACATTGTTAAAAGACGTAAATAGCGAAATGGCACAGGCTGTTTGTCGGTTCTTTGAGAGTTGGGACCCCAGGAGAGCAGAGGAAAGCAGTGAGATTCAAGATCACTGGGATGATATTACGGACGGCGGCAATTTGATCTTCTGCAGGGGAATCGACTATGCTCAGGATGATTCCGCTATCCAGGAGGCATGGGAGAGAGCAAGGAATAGTTCAGGCGAATCCGAACAGATGGGAATCTGCCTTGTTACGGGAAAACAGGCAGAAATATCCAGGATTCACAAGACGATCAAAGGGGTTCCAGGCGCCCAGTCCAGCGGAGCGGCACTGGTATCTTTTAATGCGCCGGCCTTTGAGTCCTATGGGAAGGAACAAAGCTATAACGCGCCGGTGGGAAGATATGCAGAGTTTGCTTATACCACAGCCCTTAATTATCTCCTTGGCCAGCGGGAGTATACCTTCCAATTAGGAGACTCAATGATCTTATTCTGGGCGGAAGACGCAAAAGAAGAATATCAGGCGGCGTTTTTTAGCTGTGCAGATCCCAAGCGGGATAATCAGAAGGAGATCAAAGGAATCTTCGACAATTTGAAACAACAGAGGCAAGTGCAGTTTGACGATGTAGTATTAAATTTGGAGCAAAAGTTTTACATTTTATCACTGGCTCCCAATGCGGCCAGGCTTTCTGTGCGTTTTTTCTATCAGGATTCTTTTGGAAATATCCTGGGGAATCTGGCAAAGCATTATGAGAGAATGTCCATTGTAAAGCCAAGCTGGGCCGGTGAGGAATACTTAGGAATCCGGTCAATGCTCTCAGAGACGGTCAATCAGAATTCAAAAGATAAGACACCGGTTCCCAATATGGCGGCGCTGGTACTGCAGGCAATTTTATCAGGAGCCAGATATCCGGCAAGTCTTTATACGGATGTGCTGATTCGAATCCGGGCAGAGCAGGGGAATATCACATGGGGACGTGCAGGGATCATCAAGGCATATCTGATACGAAATATGGGATGGAAGGAAGGAGAAAATTATATGGGACTGAACGAAGAAAGCCAAGACAGAGCCTATGTGCTGGGAAGATTGTTTTCCGTATTGGAATCGATTCAGTTAGATACCAATCCGGGGATCAAGGCTACAATCCGGGATCGATATTTTAACGCGGCGTGCGCGACACCCGCATCGGTTTTCCCAATTCTTGTAAAGCTGAAAAACAGCCATATGAAAAAGTTGGAGCGAGAGAAGGGAAGCGCGAAGATTTATTATGAAAAACTTCTGACAGAAATTATGGGGAAGATTGAAGGAGAATTTCCGGCTCGCCTTTCACTGGAAGAACAAGGGAAATTTATTCTGGGATACTATCATCAGGTACAGAAAAAGTACGAAAAAAGGGAGGAAAATTAGATGAGTGAAGTGATCAAAAACAGGTATGAATTCGTAGTGCTGTTTGATGTGGAGAATGGCAATCCAAACGGGGACCCGGATGCCGGAAATATGCCAAGAATTGATCCGGAGAGTGGTCTTGGCCTGGTGACAGATGTATGTCTGAAGCGTAAGATCCGTAATTATGTTGAGACAGTAAAAGAAGATGAAAAAGGTTACCAGATCTATATTAAAGAAGATGTTCCGTTGAATAGAAGCGACAGGGAAGCCTGCAAGGATTTGGGAATTGAGGAGACAGACGATAAGAAAGTAACAGAAGCGTTAAAGAAATTAAAGAAAAGTGATCCTGACACAGACGTGAAACTGCGGGATTATATGTGCAGTAATTTTTACGATATCCGTACCTTTGGCGCTGTTATGACTACATTTGTGAAAGCCTCTCTGAACTGCGGGCAGGTAAGGGGGCCGGTGCAGATCGGATTTGCGAGAAGTATTGACCCTGTCATCAGCCAGGAAGTAACGATCACAAGAGTGGCTATTACAACGGAAAAGGATGCAGAAAATAAAAGTACGGAAATGGGCAGAAAGAGTATTGTTCCCTATGGGCTGTATCGGGCAGAAGGTTATATTTCCGCAAATCTTGCGAGGAAAGTAACAGGTTTCTCAGAAGATGATCTGGCGCTTTTATGGGAAGCGATCATTAATATGTTTGAAAACGATCATTCTGCCGCAAGAGGAAAAATGGCAGTTCGAGAATTGATCGTATTTAAGCACAGTAAAGAATTGGGAGACTGTCCGGCATATAAATTGTTTGATGCGGTAGAAGTAAAGAAAAACGAGGATGTAGAGTATCCAAGGTGGTATCAGGATTATACGGTAGAAATTCATGAGGACAGGATACCAGAGACGGTAGAAGTAAAAAGGATGATATAATGGAATATTCAGAAGATGATTATTTGATGATCTCTGGAATACAGCATTTTAAATTTTGCCGGCGGCAGTGGGCGCTGATTCATATTGAACAGCAGTGGGAAGAAAATGTCCACACTGTCGTCGGGGAACTGATGCATAAAAAAGTACATGACCCTCTTTTAAAGGAAAAGAGAAAGGATACGATTACTGCCAGAGCATTGCCGGTGTCTTCACGGGAACTAGGGATCAGCGGAGAGTGTGATCTGGTGGAATTTCATAAGTGTGAGGATGGAATCAAGTTATATGGCCATCGTGGACTTTACTCCGTTTATCCAGTGGAATATAAGAAAGGGAAACCAAAGCTCTCAGAAGAAGATATCCTTCAATTAACAGCACAGGCTATGTGCCTGGAAGAAATGTTTTCCACACAGGTGCTGGAAGGGGCAATTTTTTATGGAGAGACAAGACGGCGTGAGAGAATCGAAATCACAGAAGAATTTCGTGAGGAAGTAAGGAGTATGTTTCAGGAAATGCACAATTATTATGCGAGGAAATATACACCAAGAGTCAAGTACAGTAAATCCTGCAATGCTTGTTCCTTGAAGGATATCTGTCTGCCTAAATTGGGGAAAGCAGTCTCTGTAAAGAGCTATATTGATCAGATGCTGAAGGAGGAAGAGATATGAGAAAACTTTTGAATACCTTGTATGTTACTTCTGAAAACAGCTATCTGTCTTTGGATGGGGAAAATGTTGTGGTTTTGGAAGAACAAAAAGAAGTGGGCAGAGTACCACTTCACAACCTGGAAGGGATTGTTTCCTTTGGCTATCGGGGAACAAGTCCGGCGTTGATGGGGGCATGTGCGGAAAGGAACATTTCTTTGTGTTATCTTACGCCACAAGGAAAGTTCCTGGCACGCATTTCTGGAAGAGTAAAAGGGAATGTGATCTTAAGAGAACAGCAATATGCCAGTAAAAATGATGAAAAGATTAGTCTGGAGATTGCAAAAAACTGTATTCTAGGAAAAGTTTATAATGCCAGATGGGTACTGGAAAGAGCTGTTAGAGATCATGCTCTTCAGATGGATGTGGACAAAGTGAAAACTGCTTCGGCTTTTATGAAAAATTCACTGGAACAGATTCAGAATAGCGAATCCAAGGAACAGCTCAGGGGATACGAGGGGGAAGCAGCCAGCATTTATTTTGGAGTATTTGATCAGTTGATCCTTCAGCAGAAAAAGGATTTTCCCTTCCGGGGGCGAAATAAACGACCGCCGGTAGATAAAGTAAACGCACTGTTGTCTTTTGTATACACATTGTTGACGAACAACATTACTTCAGCACTGGAAAGCGTGGGACTTGATCCATATGTAGGTTACCTTCATACGGATCGTCCGGGGCGTGTTTCGCTTTCATTGGATCTGATCGAGGAGCTTCGTGCGGTTCTTGCAGACCGGTTTGTGCTAACGCTTATTAATAAAAAAATTGTCAGCGGCAAAAATTTTTCTACAAAGGAAAACGGGGCAGTTTTAATGGATGAAGAACTCAGGAAAAGAGTGCTGATAGAATGGCAGACTAAGAAGAAAGAGGTCATTACGCATCCGTATTTAAAAGAGAAGGTAGAGTGGGGAATGGTTCCATATGTACAAGCTATGCTTCTTGCCAGATATTTGAGAGGAGATTTGGATGGATATCCGGTTTTTCTGTGGAAATAGGGATGAGGAAATTTTTTATGGACAACAGGAGGTGCGGATGTGCTGGTACTGATTACGTATGATGTAAATACAGAAACTGCCGCAGGAAAAAAGAGACTGCGAAAGGTTGCAAAACAGTGCACAAATTATGGAAGAAGAGTGCAGAATTCTGTGTTTGAATGTATCGTTGACCATGCGCAAAGTGTCGCCTTGAAAGCAATATTAACAGAAATAATTGATGAAGATGTGGACAGTCTGAGATTTTACTACTTGGGAAACAAATATAAAACAAAGGTAGAGCATGTAGGTGTTGATAGAGGAATTGCGGTAGACGATACATTGATACTGTGAGAAAACTGTGTGAGTAAAAAGCATGTGGGTGCGAATCGGAAGCAAACAGAAAAAGCCAGGGAGATTCGCACCGGAAAAAGTGCACAAAGGGTTTGGATTTTGTCTGTGAATGAGGAAAAGGAGGAGGAAAGAAGGGGAAAAGAAGGAGATAAAAGAATATTATTTGTTGATTTTGACTAAAAGATAAAAGAAGCTTTTGGTTAAAATTGCAGTCACTCCCCGCATGGGGAGTGTGGATTGAAATATGAGATCAACTGTACTGTCGTACCATCCTCCTGCGTCACTCCCCGCATGGGGAGTGTGGATTGAAATTCCGGAATCATGCTGTTTATTCTGGACGTAGACCGTCACTCCCCGCATGGGGAGTGTGGATTGAAATTGAAAGAACTCGGAGTTGAGGATGCAGAAGCACTGTCACTCCCCGCATGGGGAGTGTGGATTGAAATAATAATTCTGTTCCAGAAGAACAGAAAGGTTTTGTCACTCCCCGCATGGGGAGTGTGGATTGAAATTGTGAAAGATTTTGAAAGTCTGATAGAACAAACAGTCACTCCCCGCATGGGGAGTGTGGATTGAAATATGGACTACCTTAGTTTGAGGACAAGAGGACACATCAGTCACTCCCCGCATGGGGAGTGTGGATTGAAATCTTACTGATATGGAAGATGGACTGGAGGTTTCGTGTCACTCCCCGCATGGGGAGTGTGGATTGAAATTCCAACACAGGAAGCAGATTTTGAGGTTGTGGAGGTCACTCCCCGCATGGGGAGTGTGGATTGAAATCCGGTATACGAGCAAAACATACAGCACACCGCCGGGTCACTCCCCGCATGGGGAGTGTGGATTGAAATTACAGCAGCCTCACGAGCCTGTCCAAGTTCTATTGTCACTCCCCGCATGGGGAGTGTGGATTGAAATACGAAGCGCTGATATACATTCCGAGAAAAAACGTCAGTCACTCCCCGCATGGGGAGTGTGGATTGAAATACAAAAAGTATAAACAGAAAACCCCCAGAGAATATGTCACTCCCCGCATGGGGAGTGTGGATTGAAATTTGGCCAAAGGCTGAAATATTGCCGTAAGGTTTTGTCACTCCCCGCATGGGGAGTGTGGATTGAAATGTGGTATGCCCGGTCGAGAAGTGTTCCGGGATAACCGTCACTCCCCGCATGGGGAGTGTGGATTGAAATCCTGTGTTGCTTTCGCGATCACAAAATCTGCAGGGTCACTCCCCGCATGGGGAGTGTGGATTGAAATCAAGGTGAACATCAGCTTTTTCGGGTTGACAAATGTCACTCCCCGCATGGGGAGTGTGGATTGAAATCCTGCTGGAAGATACAGTAAGTAATCTTGACCTTGTCACTCCCCGCATGGGGAGTGTGGATTGAAATCTTTATGGACCGCATGAAACCGCTTTGTGGTAAGGGTCACTCCCCGCATGGGGAGTGTGGATTGAAATTCACAGAGTTTTCGCTCCCGGCTGGTGTGGCTGAGTCACTCCCCGCATGGGGAGTGTGGATTGAAATTCTAGCCATTTTACCGACCTTATATAATCAGACTTTGTCACTCCCCGCATGGGGAGTGTGGATTGAAATTTCCAGATGCGCTCTCCTCTTTCTGAAATCAACTGATGAGTCACTCCCCGCATGGGGAGTGTGGATTGAAATCCGTACAAAGACCTTGAACCGGCAACGCCGAAAGAGTCACTCCCCGCATGGGGAGTGTGGATTGAAATGTTTTGCTTCAAGAATCTGCATGCACGTTTGATGTCACTCCCCGCATGGGGAGTGTGGATTGAAATACATGAAGGCGGGCTGGCAGAGCACAGTCTCAACGTCACTCCCCGCATGGGGAGTGTGGATTGAAATCCCGCTGATAGTCTCATCGAACATAACTTCGGAGAGTCACTCCCCGCATGGGGAGTGTGGATTGAAATTCCGTCATTTACGATGCAATCCCCGTTATGGTTCGTCACTCCCCGCATGGGGAGTGTGGATTGAAATATGTCACATCTTGCGTCCTTATAGAGCAAAAGCGGTCACTCCCCGCATGGGGAGTGTGGATTGAAATTATATCCGAGGCTATGTTGAGGTATATATTTACAGTCACTCCCCGCATGGGGAGTGTGGATTGAAATATTTTCGTGTGACACAAAAATGACACAAACTGAGTCACTCCCCGCATGGGGAGTGTGGATTGAAATCTACTACAAACGATATGTTTGTTCCGGTAAGCGTCGTCACTCCCCGCATGGGGAGTGTGGATTGAAATTGTGCAGATCCCATGCTTTCTTGGTCAAAATTAGTCACTCCCCGCATGGGGAGTGTGGATTGAAATGGTGGTGTCAAGCTGTGTCAAATCCCCGATTTTGTCACTCCCCGCATGGGGAGTGTGGATTGAAATATTTTAAAATTCGATGAATCTTCGTCCATGTATGGTCACTCCCCGCATGGGGAGTGTGGATTGAAATTCCTTTTGTGGTAGCAGCTTCTCCCGGGATATTCAGTCACTCCCCGCATGGGGAGTGTGGATTGAAATCCACGATATATCGAGTTATGCGATCCGGCATTTCCGTCACTCCCCGCATGGGGAGTGTGGATTGAAATTGTCGTGAAATTTCCCAACCGCCTTGATGTCCGGTCACTCCCCGCATGGGGAGTGTGGATTGAAATGATTTGATTTGCCATTTTCAACTCCTTCTTTCTGTCACTCCCCGCATGGGGAGTGTGGATTGAAATTGTCAATCTCCGGATCCGTCATTTGGGTAATCGTCACTCCCCGCATGGGGAGTGTGGATTGAAATTGATTTGATAGTTCTCTGATCCGGAGCAGGAGGGTCACTCCCCGCATGGGGAGTGTGGATTGAAATGTGAAGCCTTGCAGGAACACTCTCCGTCACGCGCGTCACTCCCCGCATGGGGAGTGTGGATTGAAATGATGATGTGACGGACGATATTGCAAGGACGAGTAAGGGTCACTCCCCGCATGGGGAGTGTGGATTGAAATCCCTGCTGTCATGAAGAAAGTGGAAGAGGGATTTCGTCACTCCCCGCATGGGGAGTGTGGATTGAAATGTGAAGCCTTGCAGGAACACTCTCCGTCACGCGGTCACTCCCCGCATGGGGAGTGTGGATTGAAATATTTTTATGTCATTCTTAGCCATAAGCCTTGAGAGTCACTCCCCGCATGGGGAGTGTGGATTGAAATTCGCATAACTTATAGCCTGGGACAATCTTACCCCGTCACTCCCCGCATGGGGAGTGTGGATTGAAATGTCATAACTACTGCACGATGCTCTGTTATCAGAGTCACTCCCCGCATGGGGAGTGTGGATTGAAATTGAGGGGAACTCGCTTCGTGACATTCGTGGCGCTGGTCACTCCCCGCATGGGGAGTGTGGATTGAAATCTGTCAGAGGGGGATGTAGTGGAATTGGATGGGCCGTCACTCCCCGCATGGGGAGTGTGGATTGAAATCCAAATAAAGTTAGCCAAGCCTTATATTTCCCCGTCACTCCCCGCATGGGGAGTGTGGATTGAAATATCTTCTGTGTCCGGATCTGTATCGTATTGCGTTTTGTCACTCCCCGCATGGGGAGTGTGGATTGAAATCGGTGGCGTACAATGGCCGGACGATGAGCGGTAATAGTCACTCCCCGCATGGGGAGTGTGGATTGAAATGTCCATATACGATCCGCATTTGAGCGATATTTCCAGGTCACTCCCCGCATGGGGAGTGTGGATTGAAATAGTATGGAGTGACAAGCAGTTTGATGAAGTAGCAAGTCACTCCCCGCATGGGGAGTGTGGATTGAAATCGCGGTGTATGTATGCTCTGCTGTCGGAACTGGTGTCACTCCCCGCATGGGGAGTGTGGATTGAAATCATGGATCCTGTCCGCCATAGCTACAACCTTGATGGTCACTCCCCGCATGGGGAGTGTGGATTGAAATCAGCATCTGTTCCAGATCAGGCACCCGGCTTTCCGTCACTCCCCGCATGGGGAGTGTGGATTGAAATAGATCAAAGAGCCGATTGCTCTGATCCGCGCTCATGGTCACTCCCCGCATGGGGAGTGTGGATTGAAATACGGCTAGCCAGCTGGATCAGATATTTGACCTGGCGTCACTCCCCGCATGGGGAGTGTGGATTGAAATATAGAGGACATCAAGGCAGAAATGGAGAGAATCGTCACTCCCCGCATGGGGAGTGTGGATTGAAATCTCTACTTGTCGCCGCTCCGCTGTATCCTGCTGTCGTCACTCCCCGCATGGGGAGTGTGGATTGAAATAGCAATAATGGCAACAACAACAATTTTTATGGTGTGTCACTCCCCGCATGGGGAGTGTGGATTGAAATCGGAGGTTTTCAGATAACGTATAGGCCCGGATCTTGTCACTCCCCGCATGGGGAGTGTGGATTGAAATAATTCTGGGATATGGTTGAGAATAACTGGATTACGTCACTCCCCGCATGGGGAGTGTGGATTGAAATATGCGAACTGATGAAGATGGATGCTGAATCTGAAGTCACTCCCCGCATGAGGAGTGTGGATTGAAATGTTGCCTTGGATTATGTATGGGACATCGCTGTCTATCGCTCCTCGCATGGGGAGTGATAGACATACGTAGGAACAAAGACGCGAGATAAAATATACAACTAATAAAAGGAAGAAAAGATGCTACATATAGAAAATAATAAAGTTTGTACTTCTCGCAATATAGAAAATTGCTGCATGTCATTTATGCATGAGATGTAATATCAATGTTTGGCACGGATTCTTTTATTTACCCTTCGGCTTCCGCCCGCCGCATCTTCTTCATCTCCAGAGAAACCAGGACAACAGAGACAAGGAATGCAATACCGTCTGCGATAGGTCCAGCAAAGAGGATTCCGTCGATCCCGAAAAACAGCGGCAGAATCAGTACCAGCGGAATCAGGAAAAACACCTGCCTGGTCATGGAAAGCAGCAGGCCCTTCAGCGGCTTCCCAATAGCAGAAAAGAAATTGGAGGAGATCAGCTGTACACCATTTACGATAACCATAAATAAGAAGGTGCGCATAAAATGAATGGCAAATTCGTAGTAAAGCTCGTCTCCCTTTCCAAACAGTGAAATGATCTGATACGGGAAAAATTGGAACAGGATAAACCCGATGGTGGAGATCACAAAGCTGCATGTAATGGCCAGCTTGTAGGTGTGCCGCACCCTTGGATACTGCCGGGCGCCGTAGTTAAAACCGATGATCGGCTGGGAGCCCTGGGACAGCCCGATAAAGAAAGCCAGCAGGATTGCATTTGTCTTCATGACGATGCCGCATGCGGCCAGCGGGATATCTTTGCCATAAACAGTCATGGCGCCATAATAGGTCAGAGAGTTATTCATGACCACCTGGACCAGAGTGATAGCTACCTGATTCAGACTGTTGCTCATGCCGAGAGTGGCCGTGGCGGTACAGTCTTTCAGGCGCAGCCGGAAATGTTCCCTGCGGAGCCGGACACTCTGGAATTTCCGGAGGTAAAGGATGGCTGCCAGGAAAGAGAAGAACTGTCCGATGATGGTTGCCCAGGCAGCGCCGGCAACGCCAAGCTGGAACACGAAAATAAAAATGGGATCCAGGATGGTGTTGAGGATGGCGCCGATCAGCATACAGGTCATGGAATACCTGGGACTGCCGTCTGCGCGAATCAGGCTGCTCATACCGGTAGTGATGATCTGGAAAGGCATACCAAGGGCAATAATGCGGGAATAGGAGGCGGCATAGGGCAGATTCTCCGCAGTGGCTCCAAAAGCGTTCAGCATAGGATAAAGAAAGAGTTCGATCAGTACTGCATAGACAAGGCCAAAAAGGATCATCATGCAGACACCGTTTCCAACGACCTGGCATGCTTTTTCTTCTTCGCCGGCGCCAAGACTTAACGAGAAGCGGGAGGCACTTCCGATACCGATCAGCAGCGAGAGAGCAAGGCAGATCGTGGTAAGCGGATAAGAAACATTTGTGGCGGCATTTCCCAGATAGCCGACGCCCTGTCCGATGAAGATCTGGTCGACGATATTGTAAAGGGAGCTGACCAGCGTAGCGATGATACTGGGTATTGCAAAGGTAGTAAGAAGAGAAGGGATGCTTTTATGTCCCAATGGATTTTGAGATGTCTGTATCTGTTCCATGATGCGGGTCTCCTTTCTGGCTGGTGAGAGCAACGGCTCTCAAAGCGGTTTCTTTTAGTATTTTCAGAAAAAGCTCTTTTTCGGACGGTGAGTAGCCGTCAAGTAATGTATCTTTAATATAGTCGAGGGCATCCAGAATCTGTCGGTTGGCCTCATATGCCTTGGCGGTTGGATACAGGCAGTTTTTCCGCCTGTCTTTCGGGTCCGTTTCCTTGGAAATAAACCCGGAGCGGATCAGAGAATTTAGAGCCCGGGTAATATTGCTGGGATTTAGGTAGGTCAATTCAGTGAACTCTTCCTGAGTGATGCCGGGATTTCGGCAGATGACGGTAATATACATATGTTGACTGCTGTTGAGCCCCAGAGGAGTAAGCAGACGGTCCAGATATATTTTGGAATAGCGTTCCGCAATCGAAAGCCATTTTACAAGAATCACAGTAATTCCTCCTGATTGGTTGTCTGTTTTCCGAAAATAAGTGTACCACAAAATATTTGCGCGCGCAATAAAAGGCGGGGCAAGAGAAAGTGTGGGGGACAGAGGCCGTATTTTTCTGAGATAAACAGTGAAAAATGCGGAGGGTTGTGCTAAAATAGGGAAGTACAATATTTAAGCAATCATCAGGAGGGAATCATGGACTACGGAAAAGAATCATTAAAAATGCACTATGAATTAAAGGGTAAGATTGAAGTTACCAGCCGGGCAGCGGTGGATTCTAAAGAGGCATTGAGTCTTGCCTATACGCCGGGAGTTGCCGAGCCGTGTCTGGAGATCCAGAAGGATCCGAGCAAAAGCTATGATCTGACCAGACGCTGGAATACAGTAGCAGTCATTACAGACGGAACTGCGGTCCTTGGTCTTGGAGATATCGGACCGGAGGCAGGTATGCCGGTTATGGAAGGAAAGTGTGTGCTGTTCAAGGAGTTTGGCGGCGTAGATGCGATCCCGCTCTGCGTAAGATCCAAAGACGTGGATGAGATCGTAAAAGCAGTCAGCCTTTTTGCAGGAAGCTTTGGCGGAATCAACTTGGAGGATATTTCCGCACCACGGTGCTTTGAGATCGAGAAACGGCTGAAAGAGTGCTGTGATATTCCGATTTTCCATGATGATCAGCACGGAACAGCCGTCATCACACTGGCGGGGCTGATCAACGCACTGAAATTAGTAGATAAGAAGATTGAGGACGTAAAGATCGTGACCTCCGGCGCCGGCGCCGCAGGAATTGCAATTATCAAGCTTTTGATGTCCATGGGACTGAAAAATGTGATCATGACTGACCGCAAGGGCGCAATTTACGAGGGACGTGAAGGGCTGAACCCGATCAAGGAAGAGATGGCGAAGATCACAAACTTTGAGCACCAGAAGGGAACTCTGGAAGATGTGATCAAAGGAGCGGATGTGTTTATCGGCGTATCTGCACCTGGAACGCTGACGCAGGATATGGTCCGCTCTATGGCGGACAAGCCGGTAATCTTCGCCTGCGCGAATCCGACACCGGAGATTTTCCCGGATGAGGCGAAAGCTGCCGGGGCAGCAGTCGTATCCACCGGACGTTCCGATTTCCCGAATCAGGTCAACAACGTGCTCTGCTTCCCGGGAATTTTCCGCGGAGCGCTGGATGTGCGTGCCACCGATATCAATGATGAGATGAAGGTAGCGGCGGCATATGCCATTGCCGGACTTGTCAGCGATGAAGAACTGAACGCAGACTATATCCTGCCGGCAGCCTTTGATCCGCGTGTAAAAGATGCGGTTGCGAAAGCAACAGCAGAGGCAGCGGTGAAGAGCGGAGTGGCAAGGATTTAAGCATCGGAGCCATGTCTGTATAGAATATAAGAGGTGATACAGTACCGCAACATCATCCGATGGGTGATCTTGCGGTACTTTTTTGAAAAAAAGTACTCTTTTTGCTTGACCTTCCAGCAGCTGGAAGGTGTTAGATAAAGGCAGGAAAGGAAAAGGAGAGTATCTATGACAATTAAAGAAGTAGAAGAAAAGGTCGGCATCAAGAAGACAAACATCCGATTTTACGAAGAAGCCGGACTCCTGAGACCAGAGCGCAGTAAAGAAAATAATTACCGGATTTATTCCCGGGAGGATGTGGAAGTTCTGGAGAAAATCAAATTTTTACGCAGCCTTGGAATCTCTGTCGAAGACATCCGCCGGCTGGAACAAGAAAAGGTTTCTTTTAAAGAACTGATGGATCAATATGTCGAAAAACTACAGAAAGAAAAAGAAGAAAAAGAAAAGTCAATAGATCTCTGTCAGGAACTCTCCCGATCAGACCAGACTTTCCTTAGCCTGGACCCCGCTGCCGTTTGTGCGGAGGATATCTGGAAAGCAAAAGGAGGAGATATTATGAGAACTGACCGGATCAGACAAATCAGCAAATTGCAGGAAAAAGATAAAAAAATTGTAGACTTCATTGAGACGATAAGCGCAGTATTTTTAGGATTGTCCATTGTCCTGCTGAGCTCGGGATACCGGTGGCCGGTTTGGGTCACAATAGGGGCGGCGGCCGTGATGATTGGCGCCCATGCGGTGCGTTGCCGGATCCGCAGCAAGATTCACGGGCTGCAGAAATGAGCAAAAGGGGACAGGGGATATTGCGAACGGGGACGTACACCTATGCAATAGGTGTACGTCCCCGTTCACAGTTTGTTCACATTATCCTACGATGCGCCATTTTTTATCTACTTTGTTCAGAAGCTCGCAGCCGTCCTCGGTTACGAGTACCAGGTCCTCAATGCGGACACCGTGTTTTCCTTCCAGATAGATACCAGGCTCGATGGAGAAGATCATGCCAGGCTCAGCCACATTCTTGTTGATCGGGCTGACATCGCCGTATTCATGGTCTTCCTGGCCGATGAAGTGGCCCAGACGGATTTTCCAGTATTCGCTGTAACCCTTTTCATCGATGTAATCTCTTGCCTGTGCATCGATATCGCAGAAGCGTACGCCCGGTTTGATCACAGACTCAGCCCTTAATACTGCTTCGCGGACGATGTCGTGGATCTCGGTCTGCTCCGGATCTGCGGATTTGCAGTAGAAGGTACGGGTCATATCAGAGCAGTATCCCTGCCATACGCAGCCCATGTCGATCAGGATACACTCTCCTGCCTTTAGTGTGCGTGTTTCGCTTGGGATATGATGCTGATCAGCAGCATTTGGTCCAAAGCATACGATGGTGTCAAAGCTTGTTCCGCTTGCTCCGGCCTTCAGGTATTCGGAATCGATGAAGTCGGCGATCTCTTTTTCGGTCATGCCTTCTTTGATGAAATCAATGACTTTTTCCATAACGGCGTCATTGATTTCAGAAGCCTTCTTCATGATGGCGATTTCTTCCTCGTTCTTTACGGCACGTACACCGTCTACACAGTCAGAGCCCCATACAGTCTTAAGCTCTGGCAGCTTCTCCTGAAGCGGGATGAGGAAGCGTGCCGGCCAGGTTTTGTCGATGCCAAGAGGTACGGATGGATCGATCTGGTCAGCAATGATTGAAATCTGGTCTTCCATATCGGAGAACCAAACCTCTTCAAAGCCGGTATCTTTTACAAAGTACAGATAGTTTAAAAGCATTGTGTGCTTTCCGCTTGTACGAAGGATCAGGGCATATAATCTTTCCCCCGGATTTACCATGATCCCTGTCAGGAAGCGGATACTGAGCGGATCAGAAACGATCAGCTGAGTGATACCTTTTTCCTCCATTTTTTTTAATACGCGTGAGATTCTTTCGTTCATTTTGAAAATGCTCCTTTCGTAATATCAGTGCCGGTCTGAACCGGCACTGTAGCGTATGAATATATTATAGCACAATGTGGAGGTCGACTCCAAGATATAGATATGATAAAATATGCTCGTAACAGGAAAAGTATGGAGGGACCGGATATGGGCAGAGGGATCATTCTCTATCAGTCAAAGTATGGAGCAACGGAGAAATATGCAAAGTGGCTGCAGGAGTGTACGACCTATGATATAGCCGAGACAAAGAAGGCAAGAGCAGAGACTGCAGCTGGTTATGATGTGCTGATTTTATGCGGAGGCATTTATGCGTCTGGAATCGCAGGGCTTTCTTTTCTGCGAAAAAATAAAAAGGCTCTGCAAGGGAAAAAGATCGCCGTTTTCTGCGTCGGAGCGTCACCTTATGACGAAAAAGCGCTGGCTGAGATTAAGGCGCATAATCTGAAGGAAGATCTGAAAGACATCCCGGTCTTCTATGGAAGAGGAGCCTGGGATGAAGCGTCGATGACGCTGTCGGACCGTACTATGTGCCGGATGCTGCAAAAGGCGGTGGCAAAGAAGGACCCGTCAGAATATGAGCCATGGATGTCCGCCCTGATGTGTGCCGCAGGGGAAACCTGCGACTGGACGGACCGGAAATATCTGGAGCCGCTGCTTTTGTATCTAAGACAGGAATAAGAATGGAAAAATGGCAGGATAAGGAGAGACAGAATGGAGAGAGCTATAGTCATCGGGAGTCCTGGATCCGGAAAGAGTACATTCGCAAGGAGATTAAGGGATGCATCCCAAATTCCGCTCTATTATCTGGACATGATATGGCACTTGCCGGACCGGACCAATGTTTCCCGGGAAGAATTTGATATGCAGCTTCAGGAGATCCTCGCAAAAGACCGATGGATCATAGACGGCAACTATCTGAGGACAATGGAAGCAAGGATCGCGGCCTGTGACACGATTTTTCTGCTTGATTATCCTGTGGAGCTTTGTCTAGAGGGAGTGGAAGAAAGGATCGGGAAGCCACGGACGGATATGCCCTGGGTGGAAACGGAGTTTGATGAAGAATTCCGGCAGTGGATTCTGGATTTCCCGGAAGAGCAGCTTCCGAAAATATATGAATTGCTGGAAAAGTACAGCGGCCGGGGAAAGGAAATTATGATTTTCCGAAAAAGAGAGGAAGCCGAAGAATTTTTGCAGGGGAGAGAAGAAAGATGATTGAAGATAAAGACTATATTATGAGACTGACCCATGAAGTGGTCCGGACACTGATCCGCCTTTTGTTTCAGAAAGATATAGACAAGGACGAAGAAGCAGGCGTTTCTGCTGAGATGGCGGTCCGGTACAGGGAGCTCCTTGCCATGATAAAAGACGGGCAGGTCAATGAGGCGGAAAATCTTCTGCTGGATGAGATGGATCCGGACAACCCGGCTTATTTTGAACTGGGGCTTTTATTTTATGAGAAGCTGGGAGCGCAGACAGAGGAATTCCTGGAAAGCCATAATTATACGCAGGATGAAGTAGTGGAAGGGCTGAAATACTTTGTGGACTGTTACGGATATGGAGATCTCTGGGATACCATCAGCAGATAGAGGAGGGGCATATGGCGGAAATGATCAGATTGGATATAGATTCAGATGCGATCCGGTACCTGTGCGGGAAGGACAAAAGGCTTGCCAGGGTGATCGAGATGGTGGGGCCTCTTACATATACCCCGTATCAGGACAGCTATTCTTTTATCGTGAATCAGATCATCGGGCAGATGTTGTCCAATAAAGTGAGAGATGTGATCTATGGAAGGCTGATAGACCGCTGCGGCGGAGAGGTTCGCATGGAGACTGTGGGGAGACTGACAGATGAGGAAATCCGTTCTATCGGGATCTCGGGTGCGAAAGTCCGGTACATACGGGGATTCACAGAAAGTATGAAAAGTGGAGAAATTGACTTCGCAGGGTTTTCACAGATGTCTGATGAAGAAATTATAAAGCAGCTGACAAAGCTTCCGGGCATCGGACGCTGGACGGCAAAAATGTATCTGATCTTTTCTCTGGACCGTCCGGATGTACTGCCGGTGGAGGACGTGGCGTTTCTGCAGGGATATCAGTGGACGTATAAGATCGATGATGTTTCACCTGCCGCTGTCCGGAAAAAGTGTAAAAAGTGGAGCCCCTATGCATCTATAGCCGCCCGGTATATGTACCAGGCGCTGGATCTGGGGCTTACAAAGCAGGAATTTCACCTGTACGGTGGCGGGAAAAAATAAGGAAGAGGAAAAGAAGCATGGATATCTGGGAAAAAATGTATTTGAAGGCAAAAGAGGAATACCATCCGCAGGAGGTGACGCCGTTTTTGTATGCGCATCATGTGGTATGTGCGCTGGAAAGTGAAAACGGGGAAATCTACACGGGATTCTGTGTGGAAAGCTGCTGCGGGGTCATGGATCTTTGCGCGGAGCGTGTGGCAGCTCTCAATATGTATGTAAACAGCGGACAGACCGTGATCAAGCGGCTGATCGTATTCCGGGATCAGGAGCCCCGTGAAGGAGGAGATGACATCCCGTGTCTCGCATGCCGGGAGTTCCTCCTTCAGTTGTCTCCTAGAAATAAGGATATAGAGATTATGACAGACTACCCTGAAAGAAAGGTAAAACGACTGGAAGAGCTGGTGCCTGACTGGTGGGGCTGGAAAAGATACCGTGAATCTGGCCAGGATCAGGATGCAAACTGATCCATGGCGGAAGGCTGTATCTTAGACCTCTGCTCATAGTAGTAGTCATTCAGGCGGCGGATGATCTGCCGGATATCCGCCTGGGTCGTATCCGGATGGATGGCGCAGATACGGAGTACCTTTTTGCCATTTAGCTCTGTGGTGAATATACCGGCAAAGCCGCTGGCGATGATCTCTCTCGAAATCCGGAGGTTCAGTTCATCTTTCTGCTTCTCGCTAAGTCCTGCCGGGGCATAGCGGAAATTAAGGGTGGCAAGTCTTGCCGGGGATACGATCTCTACATCCCGGTTTTTCACAAGCTCCTGCTGGGCACATTCCGCAAGGTGGAATCCGTGGGCAATGGCGTCGCTGACGGCGCTGCTGCCCATGACCTGTAAAGTGAGCCACAGCTTCAGCCCTCTTGCCGGACGGGTCAGTTCGACACCTAAGTTCCAGGGATTTAAATATTCTTCCTCAGTATCCAGATCCTTTAAATATTCCGGATGGGAGTGGAAGGTTTTCACCATATTGCTTTTATCATTCACCAGGACCATACCGCAGCCATAGGTCTGGAACAGCCATTTGTGGGCATCCCAGCTTAAGCTGTCTGCCAGCTCAATTCCTTTCAGCAGATGACGGTACTGCCGGCACAGGAGAACGGAAGCGCCGAATGCTCCATCTACATGCATCCAGATGTGGTGCTTTTTGCAGATAACAGAAATCTCCACAAAAGGATCCACGCTTCCGGTATTGGTGGTTCCGGCGCTGGCGATGACAGCGAAAGGAAGAAGTCTGTTTTCTAAATCTTCCTGGATGGTCTGTTCAAGGTGCCGGACATCCATACGGAACTCTTCGTCTACGGCAATCTTCCGGATATGGCTGTCAGGGATTCCGATGATGTGGAGGCCTTTTGCAACAGAGCTGTGTGTCTGTTCCGATACATAGGCGGTGCCTAAATGCCAGCGGTTTTCGCCAAGAATCTTGTCCCGTGCGATGGTAAGCGCTGTCAGGTTGGCCATGGATCCGCCGGAAACAAAGAGGCCGCCCGCCTGTGAGGAAAAGCCTGCTTTTTGGCAGAGCCATGCAAGCAGCTCATTTTCTATCGTACAGCCTGCCGGGAAATTCGCCATACTTCCGGCGTGGCGGTTAAAAGCAGAGGTCATAATATCTCCGAGCCAGGAAAGCTTTGAAGCGGTGCTCGGTACAAATCCCAAAAAGCGGGGATGCTCAGAACGATAGCCGTAAGCGTAGACCTGTTCTGCCATTTCTGTCACCACCTCTTCAGGCAATCGTCCTTTCTTCGGAATTCCGATTTCCTTCAGACGCTCCAGATGAGAGGGACTGGCATCTGCGATCACATCCTGTTTTTCCGGATTCTTGCTGCAGGCAAAGAAATCATGGATGAATTCTTCGGTCACCTGTTCTAATGTCTTTTCTTTTGTTGTGTTCATCGTGTACGACTCCTTTACTGATATATTTATGATTGAATTCTTGTTTTCTTTCGGTTCTTATAGTATCATTCTCTCAGATATTTGTTAAATTCATAGATTTCATATATATATGAAAATATTTAATAGGAGGAAGTATGGAATTCCGAAATATTATTACGTTCCTGAAGGTGGCGGAACTAAAAAATTTTTCAAAAGCGGCAGAGAAGCTTGGATACTCTCAGTCCGCAGTCACTGTCCAGATAAAGCAGCTGGAAAAGGAGCTGGGGACCCGGCTGTTTGAGAGAGTGGGGAAAGGCGCTGTACTGACTGAGAGCGGGCAGGACTTTGTTTTTCATGCCAATGAAATTCTGAATACGGCAAAGCAGGCCGTGGATGCAGTAAGGGGAAGCGAAAAAAAGCAGAGTGAACGAGAAATCACCGGTGTGCTGCGGGTGGGGAGCGTGGAGTCTGTTTCCACGGCACTCCTGCCGGAGATTTTGATGGAATTTCACAGGATATGCCCGCAGGTAGAAATCGTGGTGCACACATCCAAAAGAGATGTGCTGATTGAAGAAATCCGCGGCAACAGTCTGGATCTTTTTCTGACGCTGGAAAAGAAGGCGGATTATCCGGGGCTGGTGAGGAAAATCCTGCACAGAGAGGAGATCATTTTTATCCGTCCAGGGAAGCCCCTGCCCGGAATGGAGAAGTATGTCTCAGAGGAAGAGGGGCTGCTTTCGCTGGAGGATCTGGTGCGTCTGCCCTTCGTGCTGACAGAACGGGGGGAGAGTTACCGGTATGAGCTGGAACGGATTCTGGCAGAGAGAGATCTGCGGGTGGAGGCGCAGCTGGAGATTGGGAATACAGAGACTATCGTGCACATGGTGGAGGCCGGGTTTGGCGCCTCTTTCCTGCCTTTTTTCTCGGCCAGGCATGCCATTGAAAAGGGAACTGTAAGACAGGTGAAAACGGAGCTTTTGCCGTTGTCAATGTGGATACAGATGTATTATCATAAAAATAAGTGGATCACGCCCCAGATGGAGGCGTTCCTTGCAGTGGCAGAAAAGTATTTTCAGCAGAATGTGTGTGAATGACATTCCGTATGGAAATGAAACAGAAATGGAAGGAAAGGAGACGTAAACATGAATGTAACAGAAGCAATCAGAAACAGAAGAAGTATCCGGAAGTTTCAGCAGGGCGTCCAGATTCCCCAGGAGGACCTGGACCTGATACTGGAGGCTGCTATGATGGCGCCCAGCGCACGTAATACAAGACCCTGGGAGTTCGTGGTGGTGGAAAACCGGGAGATCCTGGAAAAATTCCGGGATATCCAGCCCTATACCGGGATGATGAAGACGGCTTCTCTGGCCATCGTAGTGTGTGGACGTCCGGAACTCCAGGAAGGCGGAAACGAGTTCTGGCCCCAGGACTGTGGAGCCGCCATTGAAAATATCCTGCTTCAGGCGCTGGAACTGGGGTATGGAACCTGTTGGTGCGGGTTTTATCCGGTGGAAGAGCGGGTAAAAGGCTTCCAGGAACTGCTTGGGGTGGAAAGTATCCCGGTGGGAGCAGTGGCCGTGGGCATTGCAGAGGAAGCTCCGGCGGCCAGGGGATATTATGATAAGAGCCGGGTGAAGTACATTAAATAAAATTGAAATGGGATTTTTAGGAGAAATGGAAGAGGCTTTGGTATAAGAGGAACAGATATCAAAGCCTCATAATTTATCTGGCTGCTTTTTGTTGCATTTGCCGGTGCAGATTGTTATACTTATCTGTACCAGAACAAAAGTCTGTTGTTCTGGAAAATAATTCGGATCGGCTGTTCAGCCGAAGTTACTCAAAGTATGAAAATAGAATATGCAGAAGCGGGAGCAGGATGTTTTGTGCTGCATAAAGGGAGACTTGTTATTTGAGTGCAGAGTTTTTATAATATGCTTAGAACAACAGGCTCCGATAGAGTTACAAGATTCTGATCGTGCGGCTGCGGTAAGGAGGGAAAATGACAGAAATCGCATATCAGAACAAAGATATTACATCAAAGATCCTGGGGGAGAACCTGAAGCATAAGTCTTTTGCTGTTTATGGGATCAATGTTCCAAGGATCTGTCAGGTTCTGCCGACAAATCTTCCGGCGATTGAAGCGAATGAACTAAGACTGGATAATTTGTTTTTATTGGAGGATGGTTCGTTGGCGTTAGTGGATTACGAAAGTGATTATGACCAGGCGGATAAAGTGAAATACCTGAACTATATCACGCGTACCGTTAAGCGATGTTTCGAAGAAGGCAGTACCCGGGCGGCAGAGGTGCCGAAGATCCGGATGATCGTGATTTACACTGCGGACATTAAACCAGAAAAAACACAGGCGATATTTGATGTGGGGTGCCTGCAATTACAGACAGAGGAAGCTTTTCTTAGCATTATTGATTCGGAAAAGACAGAAATACAATTAGAAGAGAAAATAAAAAACGGCAAGCCGCTGACGGAGGAAGAGCAAATGAAATTTATCATTCTTCCGCTGACCTATCAAGGAAAAGAAGAGAAGCAGAAATGTATCCAGAGGTGTTTTGCGCTTGCCAGAGAAGTAGAAGATGTAAAGGTGCAGACCTTTATTTTGTCCGGGATGCTGGTGTTCTCGGACAAGGTGGTTACCAGAGAAGATTCAAAGAGAATAAGGGAGTGGATCATGTTGACGAAAGTAGGACAGTTATTCGAAGAGGAAAAGCTGGAGTACGCGAAAAAGGCGGTAGAGGAAGCAGTACTTGAGGTGAGGAAAGAAGCTGAGGAAGCAACCGAAAAAGAAAAGAGAAATACAGCGGCAAAACTGCTGAAAAAAGGGTTTTCAACAGCAGAGATTCTGGAGGTTATTGAAGGCATGACGGCGGAAGAGGTGGAGAAGCTTCGGGGAGCCAAAAGGGACTAAGCTTCGGCGCTGTCAGCCTGATGAAGCTCCCTCCATACTTTCCGGAGGATGATCGCGGACAGGACGGCAGCCAGGACAGCGGTTCCTGCCATGTTCAGCCAGATGCCATTCAATCCGAGCGGCCATAAGAGAAAGACCAGCAGCACCGGAAATACCAGGGCGGTGGATACGGAGATCATTGATGCTGGTACTGGCTTTTCGATGGCCAGCATATAGCTTTGAGTGGCAAAGGAAAACCAGCGGGTCACGTAAGTGAGGGCAAAAAGTTTCAGTGCTGTGTTTGAAAGCTCTATAATATCGGAAGCTGCATCGGTCACAAACAAACGGGTGATCTGATCCGGGAAACCGGCGATCACAAATACGGACAGGATGGAAACCACAGAGCTTGCCGCAAAGCAGCATTTCTCGATGGCACGGACCCGGGAAAATTTCCGGGCGCCCCAGTTGTAGCCCACTGCCGGCTGCAGAGAATCGCACATGCCGTAGAGAAGCGGCTGAATGAAGCCCTCTGCAAACATCAGAACGCCGTAGACAGATACGGCAGTTTCTCCGCCGAGTCGGACCAGGATCGCATTCATAAGGATAGAGGTGATCCTTCCGGCGATATTATTTAAAAAGTTAGGGCTTCCGCAGGCAATGATCTGACGGAAGATACCTTTGGAAAAGCGGGGGCGGCAAAAACGAAGAAGCGCCTTTCCGCGCAGAAAGGGAATAAAAGCAATCACGGCACAGATCATCATTGCGGCAGACACCGCCAGCGCAGCTGCCCAGACGCCCCAGTGGAAAACAGCAAGGAACAGAAATTCCAGTACCATGCTTAAGACAGACATCAGGATATTTAAAAGCATGCTGCCCCGGATATATCCGCAGATCCGAAGATAATTGTCAAGGGCGAACACTGCGGTGGTAAGCGGCGAGCACAGGGCATACACCCGGAGATATTCAATCGCCAGTCCGGCAAATTCGCCGTCCGCACCCATCAGGCGGATCAGGAGCGGCGCCAGCAGAAATAAAATGCCTCCGATCAGGATCCCTGCGGCAAAGATCAGGATACAGGCACAGGTGAAAATATTATTTGCCTCTTTTTCTTTTCCGGCGCCAAGAGCGATAGAGATCGGCACTGCCGAGCCTACGCCGATCAGGTCCGCCAGAGAAAAATTGATGACGACAAAGGGCATGGCCAGATTAATGGCGGCGAACGCAGTAGCCCCCAGAAACTGTCCGATGAATACCCCGTCAATGGTCAGATACAGCGCGCTTGCCAGCATGCTGACGGCGCCTGGAACTGAAGCAAGGAAAAACAGCTTCAGCGGCGGTGTTTTTGAAAATAATTCTACAGAATCCATAGGTTCTTTCTATACCTCTCTTCCTAACTTAACTTCCCCTATATTGATAAAATGATACTTATTTTGAGAATCAGCGCAGGAGCAGTATAGCACAAGTGCCTGCGGGAGACAAGGAATACAATGAGCCGTGGACAAATGAGGATGGATATATTATACTGACACTAAATGGGCCAGGCAGAGTCTCTGCGGGCCCTTTATCTAAAAAAATAGCAGGAGGCATTATGGACAGAAACGAGCAGCTGTTTACATTTATAGAAGAGAGTCCTTCGCCCTATCATGCAGTCCGGACGATCAGCCGGACGCTCATGGAAGAGGGATTTCAGGAACTGAAGGAACAGGAGTGCTGGCAGTTAAAGGCCGGAGGAAAATACTATGTGACCAGGAACGGATCCTCGCTGATCACATTCCGGATTCCGGAAACAGAGGCCGGAGGATTTCGGATCGTGGCGGGGCACAGTGATTCGCCATGTTTTAAACTCAAGGAACATCCGGAGATAGATGTGGAAGGCCAGTACGTGAAATTAAATGTGGAGCGGTATGGGGGGATGATCATTTCTTCCTGGATGGATCGCCCGCTGTCAGTGGCCGGCCGCGTAGTGGTAAGAGAGGAAGGAAAGCTTAAGACCCGTCTGGTAGATTTTAAGCGGGACGTCTGCATGATCCCAAGTCTTGCGATCCACATGAACAGAGACGGGGAGCAGAATCAGAAAACAAAGATCCAGAAAGAGATGCTCCCATTATATGGAAGTAAAACGGCGGACGGCAGTCTTCTAAAGGAAATTGCAGACTGCGCCGGGGTGCGGCCGGAGGATATCCTGGGAAATGATCTGTTCCTGTATAACCGGATGAAAGGCCGGGTCTGGGGAGCGTCCGGAGAATATATTTCCAGTGGCAGACTGGATGACCTGCAGTGTGTCTTTGCTGGTTTTCAGGCATTTCTGGCAGCGGAAGTGGACGATCAGATTCCGGTGCTTTGCGTATATGATAATGAAGAGGTGGGAAGCACTACCAGACAAGGGGCCGCGTCTACGCTGCTTCTGGACACGCTGCTGCGCATCAATGAGGCGCTGGGACGTACGCCCGGACAATACCGGCAGGCGGTGGCGGGAAGCTTTATGCTGTCTGCGGACAATGCACATGGAGTGCACCCGAACTATCCGGAAAAGGCATGTCCTACCAACCGTCCCTATCTGAATGGGGGCGTGGTCCTGAAGTTCAGTGCCAACCAGAAATATACTACAGATGCTGTGTCGGCGGCACTGGTTCGGGAACTCTGCCATAAGGCAGGAGTCCCCTGTCAGACCTATGTAAATCATTCAGATGTCCCGGGAGGGTCTACGCTTGGGAATATCTCTGCAAATCAGGTGGCGGTCAGGACAGCGGATGTGGGGCTTGCGCAGCTTGCCATGCACTCTTCTTATGAAACAGCCGGATCGGAGGATACTGCATATATGATCCGGATGATGAAAGAGTTTTTTCAATGCAGAACAGACGGGTAAATCTAAACAGTTTCTGAGCGGATAAGCAATTGACAAATGCAGGGGGCAGTACCAAAATGTATGCAGGTATCAGCCCTGCTTCTTTGGGGCATACCACAAAGCATAGAAAAGGAGACAAAATATATGCATCGCAAAAAATGGAGTATCCGATGGGATACCATGAAGATACTTGTCTTTGGTTTTTTGGGAGTTATATTTCTGGGAGGCTTTCTTTTATGGCTTCCGGTATGTAACAGACAGCCGATTGCGTTTATGGATGCTTTGTTTACTTCTGTGACGGCGGTTTGCGTGACAGGGCTGGTAACTATTACACCGGCAGTACAGTTTACGCTTCTTGGGAAGGTGATCCTTCTGATCCTGATCCAGGTCGGCGGTCTGGGAGTCATAGGATGTGCTACTGCATTTTTTCTGATACTGCGAAAAAAAATCACAGTAAAGGAGCGGGTGGTTCTCCAGGAAACCTATAATATGGATAAGCTGGGCGGAATGGTCGGTATGGTAAAAAAGGTCATTATCGGCACATTTGTAGTAGAGGGAGCGGGAGCATTGTTCTATTCCTTTCAGTTTGTGCCGGAGTATGGAGTGATCCGCGGAATCTGGTATTCTGTGTTTCATTCGATTTCTGCCTTCTGTAATGCGGGCATTGACATCCTGGGGTCTGGAAGCTTCACAAAATATGCCGGGAATCCGCTGATCAACATTACAACAATGCTTTTGATCATCCTGGGGGGCCTTGGATTTACAGTATGGTTTGATGTAATAGGAAACGGAAAGAAAATCTATAAGCATGAAGTGCCGCGTAAATGGTGGTTCACCCGGTTAAAGCTGCAGTCGAGGCTGGTCCTTCTTGCGACGGTTTCCCTGATCGTGCTGGGAGCTGTTTTGGTATTTGTACTGGAGTACCGGAATCCGGATACGCTGGGCGGAATGTCTCTGGGAGAAAAAGTAATGGCATCCTTTTTCCAGTCTGTTACGAACAGAACCGCCGGGTATGCTACCATCTCGCAGTCAGGACTTCATACAGAAACAAAGCTGGTGAACAGTATTCTGATGTTTATCGGAGGGTCGCCGGGAGGAACTGCCGGGGGCGTAAAAACAACGACCTTTGTTATGCTGTTTTTAGGCTGTATGACCTTTGTCAAGGGCGGTAACGACATTGAATGTCTGGGGAGAAAGATATCTACGGAAAACTTCAGGAGTGGGTTTGCTGTTACTGTTCTGGCAGTTTCCGCATATCTGGTCGGAATCTTTCTGATCCTGACTTTTGAATCGGACCAGATCGCTGCGATTGATGTGATCTATGAAGCGTCATCAGCAATCGGAACCGTGGGGCTGACGGCGGATCTGACGCCGAATCTGACGAGGCTTAGCCAGGCAGTGCTGATGATATTGATGTATATCGGACGGATTGGACCTGTAACTTTGATGCTGGTATTTGCCGGGAAGATGAATCCGCGGGATAAGATCCGCGAGCTGCCTAAGGAAAGGATCATGGTCGGATAATCACAGAGTGAGAAGATAGGAGGAGTGAATATAATGAAAAAGCAATATGCGGTTTTTGGTTTGGGAAGCTTTGGGGAAAGCGTGGCAATAACTTTGCAGAGCCTGGGATGTGAGGTTGTGGCTGTAGATAATCATATGGAGCGGATCGAGGAGATTGCGAGTAAAGTTTCCTATGCGATAAAGGCGGATGTAGGAGATCCGGAGGTGATCAGATCTCTTGGGACCAGAAATCTGGACGGAGTCGTGGTAGCTGTTGCAGACGATATGGAGGCCAGTGTGATGGCTACGCTGGTTTCCAAAGACCTGGGTGTCCCGTATGTGCTTGCAAAGGCAAAGACAGAGCTGCATGCAAAAGTCCTGCAGAAGATCGGGGCGGACGCGGTGATATTTCCGGAGATGGAGATGGGCGCCAGAGTTGCGAAAAACCTGATGTCTGCGAATTTTGCGGATTGGATTACGCTGTCGGATGACTACAGCATTATGGAGACTATGATTCCGAAGCACTGGGTAGGCCAGTCTCTGCAAAAACTGGATGTGCGGAAGCATTATGGGGTGAATGTGGTAGGAACGAAGCTGGGAGATGAGGTAGAGGTCAATCCGGATCCGGCAAAAGCGCTGGAAGCGGGGACAGTTCTGATCCTGGTAGGGCATAATGAGGATCTGGAGAGGATAAAATGATCACAAGTACATCAAATGCAAAAATCAAACGGATCGTGCAGCTGAGAAAGAAGAAAAAGGCGCGGGATGCGGAAGGCGTGTTTCTGGTAGAAGGGATCCGTATGTTTCGGGAAATCCCGGAGAAGCTTCTTCAGGAAATTTATATATCAGAAAGCTGTGAAGGAAAAGAGGGGAAAGAGATCCGCCGGCGCGCATCAGCATGCGGGATCCGGCCGGAGCTGGTATCGGACGGAGTATTTGCCTATCTTTCCGATACACAGACGCCACAGGGGATCCTGTGCGTGGTGGGGCAGCTTTCCTACAGTCTGGAAGAGGTTGCTGACGCCTCGTGCCCGCATATGCTGGTGCTGGACCGTCTGCAGGACCCGGGCAATGTGGGAACGATCCTTCGGACTGCGGAAGGCGCAGGCGTTACAGGCATCCTGCTGGATGGCGAGTGTGCGGATATTTATAATCCCAAGACGATACGGTCTACGATGGGGTCTGTCTTCCGGATGCCGTTTTATTACATCCAGGACCTGGAAGAAGGGATCCGCTACCTGAAAAAACGGGGAATCTGTACCTATGCGGCGCACCTGGAGGGAAAACGGGCATATGACGAGGAGGATTACCGGAAGCCGTGCGCCTTTCTAATAGGAAATGAGGGCAATGGCCTGAGACCGGAAATCGCAGACCTTGCGGATACCTACATCCGGATTCCTATGGCGGGAGAGGTAGAGTCCTTAAATGCGGCTATCGCTTCAGCGGTCCTGATGTTTGAGGCGGGGCGGCAGCGAAGAAGCAGGACTGCGGAATGAGGAAAGCAGGAGGATGACAAGGGAATGAATTGCTTTCTGCCATAAAGTATAGTAAGATAAGGAGAAAGTAATACTATACTATAATGCGTAAGGAGAGATGCCTATGCAGACAATTTATTGGCTGGTACTGTTCGTGATCCTTCTGATCATTGAGATCCTTACCATGGGGCTTACGACTATCTGGTTTGCAGCGGGAGCGCTGGCGGCCTTTCTGGCCGGATGGCTGGGATTTGGGCTTGCTGTTCAGATAGTGGTATTTCTTGTGGTGTCGGTAGTACTGCTTTTGCTGACCAGGCCGATCGCGGTAAAGTATTTTAACCAGGAGAGGCAAAAGACCAATGCGGAGAGTCTGATCGGGCAGCAGGGCCTTGTGGTGGAAGAGGTAGACACAATCCATGCCAAAGGTGTTGTGGAAGTCAAAGGTCAGGAGTGGTCGGCAAAAACAGACGAACCAGATGGAAGGATCCCTAAGAATACAGTTGTTGTTATTGACGGGATTCAAGGTGTACATCTTATAGTGAGAGCGAGGGAGGAAAAGACATGTTAGGAAGCATTTTAGGAATCATTTTACTGGGCATTGTGATAGCAATTCTGATTTCCTGTGTAAAGATTGTAAAACAGGCGCAGGCGCTGGTAGTGGAAAGACTGGGAGCTTATCAGGCGACCTGGGGAACCGGTCTTCATTTTAAGATTCCGATCATCGACCGGGTGGCAAGAAGAGTAGATTTAAAAGAGCAGGTGGTAGATTTTGCGCCACAGCCGGTAATCACAAAGGATAATGTTACCATGCGGATTGATACGGTTGTCTTTTATCAGATCACGGATCCGAAGATGTTCTGTTATGGAGTGGCAAACCCGATCATGGCTATTGAAAACCTGACGGCGACCACCCTCCGGAATATCATCGGTGATCTGGAACTGGATCAGACACTGACATCCAGAGAAACGATCAATACGAAAATGCGGGCGTCTCTGGACGTAGCAACGGATCCATGGGGTATCAAGGTTACTCGTGTAGAGCTTAAAAATATCATTCCTCCGGCGGCAATCCAGGATGCAATGGAGAAGCAGATGAAGGCAGAGCGTGAGAGACGTGAGGCGATCCTTCGGGCCGAAGGTGAGAAGAAATCTACCGTTCTGGTAGCAGAAGGACATAAGGAATCTGCGATCCTGAATGCAGAGGCCGATAAGCAGGCGGCAATCCTCCGGGCTGAAGCGGAAAAAGAGGCTACCATCCGTGAGGCGGAAGGTCAGGCCGAGGCAATCCTGAAGGTGCAGCAGGCAACGGCGGATGGTATCCGTTTCCTGAAAGAAGCTGGTGCGGACGATGCGGTATTGACGATGAAGAGCCTGGAAGCCTTTGAAAAGGCGGCGGATGGAAAGGCAACGAAGATCATTATTCCATCCGAGATCCAGGGCATTGCAGGGCTGGTAAAGTCTCTGACAGAAGTGGGCGCGAAGGAAGAAGACACGAAATAAGGGAGCGATAGGCAATGAATTTAATAGGAAGAAACTTTTTGACACTCAAGGATTTTACTCCGGAGGAGATTACCTATCTTCTGGATCTGGCAGCTGACCTGAAGGAGAAAAAGAAGCAGGGGATTCCCGTGGACGATTACCGCGGGAAGAACGTTGCTCTGATCTTTGAAAAGACCAGCACCCGCACCAGGTGTTCCTTCGAAGTCGCGGCCCATGATATGGGAATGGGTACTACATATTTAGATCCCAAGGGATCTCAGATCGGAAAAAAAGAAAGTATCAAGGATACCGCCAGAGTTCTGGGAAGGATGTATGATGGTATTGAATACAGAGGATTTGGCCAGGAGATCGTAGAAGAACTGGCAAAATATGCAGGTGTTCCGGTGTGGAACGGGCTGACCAACGAATATCATCCTACCCAGATGCTGGCGGATCTTCTGACGATCCGGGAGCATTTTGGAAAGCTTAAGGGCATCAAACTGGTTTACATGGGAGACGCGCGGTATAACATGGGCAATTCCCTGATGATCGCCTGTGCCAAAATGGGGATGCATTTTGTGGCTTGTACGACAGGAAAATATTTCCCGAATGAAGAACTGGTGGAGACCTGTAAAGGCTATGCGAAAGAGAGCGGCGGGACGATCACGCTGACAGAGGACGCCATGGCAGGCACAAAGGATGCAGACGTGATCTATACAGACGTGTGGGTATCCATGGGTGAGCCGGACGAGGTATGGGAAGAGCGTATCCGGGAGCTCAGTCCGTATAAGGTGACAAAAGAAGTTATGCAGAATGCAGGAGAGAAGGCAATCTTCCTTCACTGTCTGCCGGCGTTCCACGACCTGAAGACCACGATTGGAAAAGAAATCTATGAGAAATACGGCATCCAGGATATGGAAGTCACCGATGAGGTTTTCGAATCGGAACAGTCCAAGGTCTTCGATGAGGCGGAGAACCGGATGCATACGATCAAGGCCGTGATGGCGGCAACGCTGGAAAAGAGCAGGAAAGCTTAGGAGGAACTGGCATGTATGAAGAAAAGGTGGTGCTCTGCGGCGCCAATTCTTATACAGAGAAATACTATCTGAACCCGGATTTTGAACAGCTTCCGGATGATATTAAAAATGAGCTGAAGATCATGTGCGTGCTGTATGTCCATGATGTGGGAGGAATCCTGACGCTGGTATACGAAGAAGACGGCAGTTTATGCTTTGAGGTAGCTTCCGAGGAAGGAGATCCCATGTTCGATGATATCGGCAGTGCGCTGAAGATCAAAAAGCTCCAGACGGAGAAGCAGGATCTTCTGGAGTCCCTGCAGTTATATTACCGGGTGTTTTTCCTGGGGGAGGAGTTGTAGAAAGATTATGTTGCTTGTCATAGACGTAGGAAATACCAACATTACGCTTGGCGTGTTCCGGGGCGAGGAGATCCTTGGCACCTTCCGCATGAAGTCCAAGCAGCCACGCACGTCCGATGAATACGGCATTACGCTGCAGGAGCTGGTGGAGCGGCACGGGATCCCAAGCAGTGAGATCCATCATGTGATCATCGCATCAGTAGTGCCGGATATCATGCATTCCCTGGGAAGCGCTATTATCAAATATTTTCATATCAAGCCGGTCGTAGTATCGGCAGGGATCCGGACCGGAATCCGGATCGTCACGGAAAATCCAAGGCAGGTAGGGCCGGACCGGATCGTGGACGCCGTAGGCGCTTACACGCTGCACGGTGGACCGGTGATCGTGGTAGACTTTGGCACTGCCACAACCTATGACATCATCGGACCGGACGGCACCTTTGAGGCAGGGCTTATCGCCCCCGGCCTTCGGACCTCAGCCCAGGCGCTGTGGGGCGAGGCCGACATGCTGCCGGCCATTGAGATCAAAAAGCCATCGTCCATCCTGGCAAAAGAGACTGTCGCCAGCATGCAGGGCGGCCTTTTGTACGGCCAGGTGGGGCAGACCGAGTATATCATCCGGCGCCTGAAAGAGGAATCCGGCTACACGGACGCAAAAGTAGTGGCAACCGGAGGCCTGGGCAAGATGATCGTGGCAGAAACTGATGTAGTAGATGTGTACGATCCACAGCTGACACTGAAAGGGCTGCGGATCATATTTGAGAAAAATAGAAAGTAAAAAGTGACGGGGGACGTACACCTTTGGCGTTGGAGTACGTCCCCAATCGTCACTAAGGGTGTCCCCAAATGAAGATAGGAAACGTAAAACTTGCGAATCCATACATTCTCGCCCCGATGGCGGGAGTGACTGACCGCCCGTTCCGGCTGCTCTGCAAGGAGCAGGGAGCGGGACTTTTGTGTATGGAGATGATCAGTGCGAAGGCACTGCAATATAAAAATAGAAATACAAAGGCGCTGTTGTCTATTGATCCCAGAGAGTATCCGGTGTCGTTGCAGCTGTTTGGCTCGGATCCTAAGATCATCAGCGAGCAGGCGAAGGCGATCGAGGAATTGCCGTTCCAGATCCTGGATATCAATATGGGCTGCCCGGTGCCGAAGGTTGTGAAAAACGGCGAGGGATCTGCGCTGATGAAGAATCCGAAGCTGGTGTATGAGATCGTGTACCAGACGGCGCGGGCCATTGAAAAGCCGGTGACGGTAAAGATCCGGAAGGGCTTTGACGATACTTGTGTCAATGCGGTGGAGATCGCCCGGGTGATCGAGGAAGCCGGGGGCGCGGCTGTGGCGGTGCATGGACGGACCAGAGAGCAGTATTATTCGGGCCAGGCGGACTGGGAGATTATCCGCAAGGTGAAAGAGGCCGTCTCCATCCCGGTGATCGGCAACGGTGATGTGACCTCCGGAGAGAAGGCATTAAAAATGAAAGAGGAGACCGGCTGCGACGGGATTATGATCGGCCGCGGCGCCCAGGGAAATCCCTGGATATTCCGGGATCTTCTGGAATATGAACGGACCGGGCAGATGCCGGGCCGCCCTTCGGCAAAGGAGCTGAAGGAGACGATGCTGCGTCACGCCAGGCTCCAGATCGAGTTCAAAGGCGGTTACTTAGGAATCCGGGAAATGCGCAAGCATGTGGCCTGGTATACGAAAGGCCTGCCGGGTTCTGCGAAGCTGCGTGATGAGATCAACCAGGTGGAATCCTACGAAGAGCTGGAAGCGCTTCTGGATGAAAAAATAACCTAGAGAACCGATAATAAAAGAAGCAAGTCCGACATATACTTTATCATGCTGATCGGCACAAAAATGTTGACATGGCAGATGTGTTTCTGTATAATAATGAAATTGTGAAAGTATCTTTAATTTCAATAATTTTATGCATGTCTGAGCATACAAAAAACCAATTTCTTTCGGTTAACATATAAAAAGAAAGTGTGAAAAGGGAAGGGAAAGACGATGGAAGCAAAGAAAAAATTATTGACTTATGCAGGCTTACAGGCTTTGGAGGACGAGCTGGAGCATCTGAAGGTTGTAAAGCGAAAAGAAGTCGCCGGCAAAATCAAAGAAGCAAGAGAGCAGGGCGACTTGTCTGAAAATGCAGAATATGATGCTGCAAAAGACGAGCAGCGTGATATAGAGGCCCGGATTGAAGAGCTGGAAGGCATCCTGAAAAATGCAGAGGTTGTCGTAGAGGATGAAGTAGACTACGATAAGATCAACGTAGGATGTACCGTCAAGGTATTTGATGTGACTTTTGACGAGGAAATGGAATTTAAGATTGTAGGCTCCACAGAGGCCAACAGCCTGGAAGGAAAAATTTCCAACGAATCTCCGGTAGGACAGGCCCTGATCGGGAAATCTGTGGGCGATGTAGTAGATGTAGAGACACAGGCAGGAGATATCCAGTATAAAGTGCTGGAGATCAGCCGTTCAGCGTAAAAGGTAAAAAGTAAAAGGGTCAGCCGCCGCCTTTTTGGCCGCTGGCACAGGAAGGATGAGGATTCATGGGAGAGCAGCAGAAAAAAGGACAGGAGCAGGATGTAAATCAGCTCCGCAAGGTTCGCCGGGAAAAGCTGGCAGACCTGCAGGCAAACGGGAAAAATCCATTTGAGATCACGAAATATGATGTGACCTGTCATGCAATGGATGTGAAAGAGAATTACGAGGAAATGGAAGGGAAGCAGGTGTCCCTGGCCGGACGTGTCATGCAGAAGCGTGTGATGGGAAAGGCTTCCTTCTGTAATATTCTGGATCAGAGTGGAAACATCCAGTCCTACGTGGCAAGAGACAGCGTAGGCGAAGAAGCATACAAGGATTTCAAAAAACTGGATATCGGAGATATCGTGGGAATCGAGGGTGAAGTTTTCAAGACTAAGACCGGTGAGATTTCCATCCATGCCTCTGCAGTGAAGCTTTTGTCCAAGAGTCTTCAGATCCTGCCGGAAAAATATCACGGACTGACCAATACTGATATGCGCTACCGTCAGAGATATGTGGACCTGATCATGAATCCGGATGCAAGAGATACCTTTATCAAACGTTCAAAGATTTTAAGCTCTATCCGCAGATATCTGGACGGGCAGGGATTCTTAGAGGTAGAGACTCCGATGCTGGTAAGCAATGCAGGAGGAGCTGCCGCAAGACCGTTTGAGACACATTTTAATGCATTAAATGAGGACTTTAAACTCCGTATTTCTCTGGAGCTGTACTTAAAGAGACTGATCGTAGGCGGACTGGAAAGAGTCTATGAAATCGGCCGTGTATTCCGTAACGAGGGTCTGGATACCAGACATAATCCAGAATTTACCCTGATGGAGCTGTACCAGGCATACACAGACTATAACGGAATGATGGATCTTACCGAAAATCTGTACCGCCATGTAGCGCAGGAAGTTCTGGGAACCACCACCATTACCTACAATGGTGTGGAAATGGATCTGGGGAAACCGTTTGAACGGATCACTATGGTGGATGCTGTAAAGAAATATGTCGGTGTGGACTGGAATGAAGTCAAGACCACGGAAGATGCAAAGAAGCTGGCGGACGAGCATCATGTAGAGTATGAGGAGCGTCATAAGAAAGGTGATATCTTAAGCCTCTTCTTCGAGGAGTTTGCGGAAGAGCACCTGATCCAGCCGACATTTGTAACGGATCATCCGATCGAGATTTCTCCGCTGACCAAGAAGAAACCGGAGAATCCGGAATACGTGGAGCGTTTCGAGTTCTTCATGAACGGCTGGGAGATGGCAAACGCATACTCCGAGCTGAACGATCCTATCGATCAGAGAGAGCGTTTTAAGGCACAGGAAGAACTCCTGGCTCAGGGAGATGAGGAAGCCAATACCACGGATGAGGATTTCTTAAATGCACTGGAAATCGGTATGCCGCCTACAGGCGGAATCGGATTTGGTATCGACCGGATGTGTATGCTGCTGACAGATTCCGCAGCCATCCGCGACGTACTGCTGTTCCCGACCATGAAGACTATCGGCGGAGACGCAAAATCCGGTAAATCAGATAAAGCCGCAGCAAAGGCAGAGCCTGCGAAGACAGCAGAGAAGATCGACTTCTCCAACGTGAAGGTAGAGCCGCTGTTTGAGGATATGGTGGACTTCGAGACCTTCAGCAAATCAGATTACCGTGCAGTGAAGATCCTGGAATGTGAAGCAGTTCCGAAGAGCAAAAAGCTTTTGAAGTTTGTGTTAGATGACGGCGTACGCAAGAATCGTGTGATCTTAAGTGGAATCCACGAGTATTATGAGCCGGAAGAGCTGGTGGGCAAGACCGGAATCGCGATCGTCAACCTGCCGCCGAGAAAGATGATGGGCATTGATTCCGAGGGAATGTTGATTTCCGCAGTACATGAGGAAGATGGCCATGAAGGCCTGAATCTTCTGCTGGTGGATGACAGAATTCCGGCCGGGGCGAAGCTGTATTAAAAGGTATATTATTTGGGCAATCCCTGAGGGGATTGCCTTTTTTGGGGGTGGTACTTTTATTGGATAGCTTATCCTATATTCTATCCGTATGATAAAATAGGGGAGACAGCGGTAGCAAAGATTGTTTTGATAACGGCAGGTGGCGTGGTGTGAAAGTATGTAAGAAGAGCCTGACAGAGGGCTGTAAAAGTGGAAAGAAAAAGGGGAGCGATCAGTTACCGTTTTGGAAAATCTGTCATGATGATCCCAGCAGATGAAGAATATTTTACAGTAAACGTGACGGTCTTGGACAGTAATCAGTTTCTGGGATGGACCTTCTCGCTGGGAGAAAAAGTGAACACCTTAAACCTGGATGAGATGGGAGAAGAGATGCGGTGGAAAGGAGAACGCCTGGCGCAGCAGTATGAGGAATAAAAAAGCTGCCGGATCGCAGCAGCAATGCAATCCGGCAGCTTTCGTCTTTCTAAACCATATAAACCTCAATTCCTTTTTCCTGGTAATACTCTAGATATGCCTGAGGAACATCAGAATTTACAATCACCGTGTCTACCTCGTCCAAATTACAGAGATATGTAAAGGTTCGCCGGTCAAATTTGCCTGTGTTGGCAAGAAGGAATGCCTGACGTGTGTTCTGGAACAAATACCCATACAGCGGAAGCTGTGCCCGGTTGATGATGGAATATCCGTAATGAAGATCCACCCCGTCTACCGTGAAGAATACCTTGTCAAAATACAGCTTTGCCAACGCATCTGAGGTATATTCCCCGATGGTTTCGATATGGTTTGTCTCTGTATGGATGTTGCCGCCCAAGAGCAATACAGAAACCTGCGGGTTTGAGGCCAGCTCCATGACAGCCGTAATATTAGTGGTGACGACGGTAATATTTGATTTGTGGCTTTCTGTAATGTATTTACAGAGAAGATTGCAGGTCATGCCAGCCCCAATAAATATAATATCGTTGGAATTAATAAATTCAGAAGCCTTTCTGGCAATAGCGTCCTTTTCTTCCAGAGCAGTGTCCGGCTTGGACGTCCACTTCGTATCGTGATAAAGGATAGAGGAAGTGGAATCAGCACGTTTTACACCGCCGTGAGTCTTCATCAATAGACCCTGATTTTCCAGGTCGCGCAGATCCCGTCTGACTGTGGAAAGAGATACGTTCATTAGCTCGCCTAGTCGCTTAGTTGAAGCGACCTGATGCTCTTTTAAATAATTGATAATGTATTTTTGCCTTTCAAGTGCTACCATTTATTGTCCTCCCCGTTTATGATCTTAAGATATTTCAAGATACCGAATAATCACCTATTTATTAGGGGGGGTAAAATGTGTCTAAAACCTTCAAAATCAAGCTGATTTTTACTCCCTGGTATCTGTCTATCATTATATCATAAATCAAAGTCTGTTCCAACATATTCGCTGTCGGGAAAAAGAAATGAAACAGGCGTTATGACTGGCTTTTCTCGATTTTGACCAGTCTACTGGTTCCAAGCCTGGAAGCACCCAGCTCAACAAATTTCTCAGCGTCTGCGAAAGAAGAGATTCCTCCTGCGGCTTTAATCTGTACATCCGGACCTACGTGTTTGGCGAAAAGTGTTACGTCATCAAAAGTTGCTCCGCCGGTGGAAAAACCGGTAGATGTTTTGATAAAGTCAGCGCCGGCCTGGGTGACAAGCTTGCACATTTTGATTTTCTCATCTTCTGTCAGAAGGCAAGTTTCAATGATTACTTTTAAGATATGCTGTCCACAGGCTTTTTTGATAGCGGTGATCTCGTCCTGGACGTATTCGTAATCCTTATCTTTTAATGCGCCGATATTGATGACCATATCAATCTCATCTGCACCGTTTTCGATGGCGTTCTGAGTCTCTAATACCTTTGTTTCCGTAGTAGAATTACCGTTGGGGAAACCGATCACGGTACAGATCTTTATTGTTTTTCCGGCATATGCTTTGGCTTTTTTTACATAGCAGGGAGGGATACAGACAGATGCGGTCTCGTATTTGGCGGCATCGTCGCAGATTTCCTTGATCTGATCCCATGTGGCAGTCTGAGCTAAAAGTGTGTGATCTACTTTTGATAAGATTTCTTTGTGTGTCATAATGTTATCCTTTCTGAAATGAATTTATTGATACTGTTGATACCACTAATATTAGGACAATTAGATTGTTCTGTCAATATTGTTTGGCTGAAAATGATTGAAATTGATAAAATAATGACTCGAAATGAGTTAGAATTTGAAAAAAGTGATTGAAAAATGGTTTTATATGTGCTATTATGCACTTACAAAGACGAAAACGTCAAAAAAGAACAAAAAAGAAGCGAAAGGGAGGAAAAACCATGCAAAAGAAATCATCAACTGCAAAAATGAAAAGCAAGATCTTGTCAATCGCATTAGTATTTGTGCTTGTTCTGGGACTTGTGGCCTGTGGTTCATCCGAGGATTCTGGTTCGGATTCTGAAGGAGGCTCCGATGAGAGCTTTTCTGTCGGATTTGCGTTGAGAACTACCAACGGAGCCTATTATGCGACTATCGGCGACATCATTACAGAACAGTGCGAAGAACTGGGTTGGGAGTGTACAGTGCTGGATGCAAATGACGATACAACAACAGAATTGGAGAACATGGAAACTTTGACAGCTTCCGGTGTTGATCTGATCTTCTTGGATTGTGTAGATCCAAGTGCGGCTACAGCAAGCCAGCAAGTTGCTTACGACGCAGGAATCCCAGTAATCAATCTGGACTCTGGTGTAGATGATACGAGTATGCAGGTTACTACCGTATATTCAAACAATGAGCAGAACGGACTTGAGGTAGGACAGTATTATGCGGCGACTCTGGACGAGGGCTTTGAGATCAGTGCAGTTCTTTTGAGTGGAAACACAGGATCTATTGCTGGAACTCAGAGAAGAGACGGTATGTTCGCAGGAATCATCATGGAGCGGACAGGATGTACGGAAGAAGAAGCCTGGGCGGCTGCTGAAGAGATGGAAGCTTCTCTTGTTAGCTCAGGAAAAGCTTTTAATGAAGAAGCTAAATTTACCATTACCGGTCAGGGATGGGGCAATTGGACTGTTGATGAAGGGCTGGTAGCAGCAGAAGACTTGATCACAGCAAACCCAGATGTGAACCTTGTAATGGCAGAGAATGACCCGATGCTGATCGGGGCGATGACGGCGCTGGACAATGCGGGTATCACCTACGGAACAGATGGTACCGCACAGCTCATCAGTGCGGCGGACGGAAGCAAAGACGGCTATGACGCGATCAAAGAGGGCAAGATCCTGGCAATTGGAGAGAACAGCCCGGTTATGATTGCGGAGCTAGGAATGCAGATTGCCCAGGAGATTCTGGTAGATGGCGAAGATCCAGAGTCTTATGACGACATTACAATGACAGAAGCAGCGGCCGTTACCGCAGAAAATGTAGACGAACATTACGATTACGGTTTTTAATCATTGAAAATATGAGGACTATGAGCTGGGCCGGTAAAACGGCCCAGCTTGTATAAAGGAGCAATTATGGAGAATGTACAGTATCGGTTAGAAATGCAGCATATTAGTAAAAGATTTGGCGGAATACAGGCACTAAACGATGTTTCTGTCCAGGTGGCTCCAGGAGAGATCCATGCGCTGATCGGTGAAAATGGCGCTGGGAAATCCACCTTGATCAAGATACTGTCGGGTGCCTATACCCGCGATTCTGGAACCATATGCATAGACGGGAAGCAGGTAAACATATCCTCTCCATTAGATGCCAAAATGCTGGGAGTTTCTGTAATCTATCAGGAATTCATGTTGGCCCCGGATCTAACGGTAGCAGAAAATATTTTTATTGACCGTCTCTCCGGAGGTAAGAAATTCATTAATTGGAAGAAATTAAGAAAAGACGCAAAAGAAATCCTGAAAGATCTGGGATTTGAGAATATCCAGGTTACTGACAAGGTGGGACGGCTGAGCGTGGCTCACCAACAGATTGTTGAAATTTGTAAATGTCTGACGAGAAATGCCAAAATATTGATCCTGGATGAGCCTACTGCCGTATTAACGGTAACAGAGATCGACAGACTGTTTTCACTGGTTCGTCTGTTAAAGGAAAAGGGAGTTAGCATTATTTTTGTTTCCCATCATTTGAATGAAATCTTTGAACTGTGTGATTCTTATACGGTGTTAAAAGACGGTGGTTTTGTTAAGAGGGGACAGGTGAAAGACACAACGACAGAAGGACTGATCCAGTCCATGATCGGACGGGAATTATCTCAGATGTTCCCCAAGAGGAACGCAAAGATTGGAAATGTTGTTTTAAAGGTCGAGCATTTGAACGTTGGAGACAAAATAAAGGATATCAGTTTTGAAGTGAGACAGGGAGAAGTCCTTGGATTTTCCGGCCTTGTGGGGGCAGGAAGAACGGAAGTCATGCGGGCAGTGTTTGGAGCGGATGCGATGAGTTCCGGGAAGGTTTACTTTCTGGGAGAAGAACTGCATGTAAAAGAGCCGAAAGACGCAGTAAAAAAAGGCCTTGGCTATCTAGCTGAGGACCGAAAAAGCCTGGGTCTTCTTGTAAACCAGAGTATTAAAGTGAATACGACTTTGACCGCTTTGAAGAAAGTCGCAAGCCACGGCTTCATCAGGCGCAAATATGAGAACCAGCAGGTAGAAGCTTTGCTGAAGAAGATGTCCACAAGATATGGAGGACTGAATGATGATGTCAACAGCTTGAGCGGTGGAAACCAGCAGAAGATCAGCTTTGCCAAATGGATCTGGGCGGACTGCAAATGTGTCATATTTGATGAGCCTACCCGTGGTGTGGACGTTGGGGCAAAAGTAGAGATATATGAGATCATTAACCGTTTGGCGGAACAAGGGACGGCGGTTATCATCGTATCTTCAGAGATGACAGAAATTATTGGGACATGCGACCGGGCGATCATCATGTCACAGGGCAGGATCACTGGAAATCTAAGGAAAGAAGAACTGACTGAAGATATGATTATAAAGTATGCAGTGAAGGGAGACTAGGTGATGAAAAAAACAAGCAGGATCAAGCAGTTTCTATTGGCTAATAATACGTATATCATTTTTTTGGCGTTATTTATCATTTGCTGTCTGCTATCGGATAAATTCTTTTCTTACATAAACTTAAGGAATATTCTTTTGCAGCAGGTGAGCCCAATCTTGGTTGCATTGGGAATGTTGATGGTCATCTTGACCGGCGGAATTGATCTGTCGGTGGGAAGTGTTATGGCGCTGGGATCATCGTTGACGGCAGTTCTTGCCACGCAGATGGGCATAGACTGGAGAGTGGCGATCTTGATCGCATTGGCGGCCGGAATCGTGATGGGGGCTTTCACCGGATTTTTGGTAGCCTACTGTAATTTCCAGGGATTTGTAGCTTCTCTGGCGGTTATGACCATTGCCAGGGGATTGGCGTACACCATTACCAATGCGACGCCGGTCAATCTGGAGAGAAATACGCTAAACACACTGACATCCAAAGATTTGGGATATCCGGTCATCATCATTACACTCTTGGTCTTTATCGCCTTTGTGATCGTGGAGAAATACACAGTTTATGGAAGAATCGTGATTGCTGTGGGAAGTAACAGCGAAGCCGTGAAGCTTTCCGGAATCCGTGTAAAAAGATATCTTTTGTCTGTATATGTGATCAGCGGATTCTTATCTATGCTGGCGGGTATTTTTATCGCAGCCAGGTCAAATGTAGGAAACTCCACGATCGGAGAAGGACAGGAGTTGGATGCCATTGCGGCCTGCGTTATCGGCGGCGCCAGCCTGGCTGGCGGAAAGGGATCTGTTACAAAGACAGTCATCGGAGCATTGACACTTGCGCTGATCGGAAATATCATGAATCTTTTGTCCGTTCCTGCATATCCACAGGAGATCATCATGGGATTCATCATTATCGTGGCTGTATTTCTTCAGGTATTTACAGACCGGGGAAAAGAATGATAAAGAGCAGAGTGGCGTGATAAAAGGCTGGAAGGCAGGAAGGAGCAGGGCAGAAATGAAAGCAGCGAGATTTTATGAAAAAGGGAAATTGGTGGTAGAAGAAGTACCTGTAAAAAAACCTGGAGCCCATGAGGTTTTGATCAAGGTAAAATATTGTGGCATCTGTGGGACGGATGTACATATCTTTCAGGGAGAGAAGGGGTCCGCAGAAGTAGAACCGCCGGTCATCCTGGGACATGAATTGTCCGGAGACGTGGCAGAGATCGGAGAGGGGGTCACAAAAGTCAAGGTAGGAGACAGAGTGAGCGCAGATCCCAACACTTATTGCGGGAAATGTTATTTCTGCGCCAATGGGAAGAAACACCTGTGTCCGGATATGCAGGGACTGGGAACCGCAAAAGACGGAGGCTTTGCAGAGTATATCACAGTACCGGAGGAAACGGTATATAAAATAGCAGACCATGTAAGCTACGAAGCGGCCGCAATGACAGAACCATTGTCCTGCTGTCTCCATGGCATGGATCTGGCGGACGTCCAGGTGGGCGACACCGTTATGATCATCGGGACAGGCAATATCGGCCTTCTTATGGTACAGCTTGCCAGGACTGCCGGAGCAGAGAAGATCATTGCGGTAGAGCCAAATGACAGACGGAGAGAAAAGGCGAAAATACTGGGTGCCGATATCTGCATAGATCCAAAGACGGAAAATATAAGAGAGGTCGCAGAAGAGAATGGAATCCAGAATATCGATAAGGTAATTGACTGTGCTGGGCTTACTTCCACAGCAGAGGATGCGGTGGAATATGCGGGAAAAGGGGCAACAGTGGTCTTGTTTGGACTGACTGGTCCCGACGATGTTATGGGCTTAAAACCATTTGAACTGTTCAAAAAAGAGCTTACCATCAAAGGATCCTTTGTTAATCCAGATACGTTTGAGCGCGCAGGACGTTTGCTCTCTGGAGGCTGTGTCAAAGTAGATGACATTATTACAGGGATCATTCCGCTGGATGAGATCCAGGAGGTTTTTGAATCAAAGCTCTATGCGAAAGACGGAAAAGTGATCATAAAATGTTTCTGATGGAGGTGGAATAACATGTCTGATTTCTCCAAAATGTCAAGGGGATGGTGTTCGCCGGAACGGTATGTGCAGGGACCGGGAGAATTTGATAACTTAAAATTTTATACCGATAAATTTGGCAAAAAAATTCTTGCCTTTATCGATGGGTTTCTATACGACGAGTTTGGAAAAAGACTCAAAGCTTTATACGAGGAAGAAGGATATGTGGTAAATGCCGTGGCTTTCTCTGGCGAAGTGACGGAAGAGCTAATCGATGAAAAGGCAAAAGAATTTTGTGAAGATAGGCCAGACGTAGTGCTGGGAATCGGGGGAGGAAAAACCATTGATGTGGCAAAGGCTGTGGGAACGAAATTAAATCTGCCGTTCCTGGTGATTCCCACCATAGCGGCAACCGATGCGCCCACCAGTTCACTGTCTGTAATCTACCGGACCGACGGTTCACATGTGGGAGAATTCTTTTATGACCACAGCCCAAGTGTTTTGGTGGTGGATAGCCAGATCATTGCCCAGGCGCCGACGCGGTTCCTGGTATCTGGTATGGGAGACGCACTTGCCACGTTGATTGAGGCGGAATCTACCAGGAAATCCAATACGCCGAATCTTGTCTATCATAAAGCGGGAGGATTCCGGCAGACTTTAGCGGGACAGGCTATTGCCAGGGCGTGTTATGAATCATTGATGAAGTATGGGGGATTTGCAAAGACCGCCTGTGATCAGAATGTGGTCACAGATGCGTTAGAACATATTATTGAGACCAACATCCTGTTAAGCGGACTTGGATTTGAAAATAACGCTACATCAGGCGCCCATTCCATCAATGACGGCCTGACGGCGGTGGAAAACAGCAGTAAGACTATGCATGGCGAAAAGGTGGCTTTTGGCTGCATTGTCCAGTTGATGATGGAGTGCGCCCCTCAGGAGAAGTTAGAAGAAGTACTTTCTTTCTGTATGGAAGTAGGACTTCCCGTCTGCCTGGAAGATCTGTTTGTGGAGAATGCAGACAGCAATATCCAGAAGATTGCGGAAGCCTCCATGCACAGTAATTGGGGAAACATGCCATTTGATGTAACTACGGATCTGGTATATTCAGCCATTAAAACAGCAGACGCATATGGAAAGGGATATAAGGAAGTATGGAATATCAAGCACAAGAAGCAAGAGAATTAGCAGTAAAGATCAGAAAAAATATACTGCGGAGCATTGCGTCAAAGGGGACCGGGCATGTAGGAGGATCTCTGTCGATCGCGGATATGCTGGCAGTACTGTATAGTGGAGTTATGAACATTGATCCCAAAGATCCTGTGAAAAAGGACAGAGACTTTATCGTCCTTTCAAAGGGACATTGCGGACCAGCTTTGTATGCGGCTCTGGCGGCAAAAGGATATTTTGACGAAGCGCTTCTGGAAACATTGAACCAGAATAATACGACGCTGCCAAGCCATACGGACAGACTGAAAACTCCGGGGGTAGATATGACTACCGGCTCACTGGGACAGGGGGCTTCTCTGGCAGCGGGAGCCGCTTTTGCGGATAAACTGAACCATGCCGGGAATTATACCTATTTGATCTTGGGAGACGGAGAACTGGATGAAGGCCAGGTGTGGGAATCCTTCCTTTTTGTGGCCCATCATAAACTTTCAAACCTGATCACTGCTGTGGACGTAAATGGGAAACAGCTTGACGGGACGACAGACAAGGTCTGCGGTCTGGGGGATATTGGGGCAAAATTCAAAGCGTTCGGATACCGTGTCATAGAAGTAGAGAATGGAAATGATACAGACAAGATCTATGAAGCAATCTTAGAGGCGCAGAAAGAAAAAGAAATCCCTTCTGTACTCCTTTTACATACCATAAAGGGAGCTGGGATCAGGAAATATGAGGAGATGGCCAATTGCCATTCTATCCCGGTAAGCAAAGAAGAACTTCCAGATTTTTATAAAGAACTGGATGGACAAGAATAAAGGGGGCGCGGTATGAAGGAACTTAGGAAGGTATTTGCGGAGACGCTGGGGGAATTGATGAAGAATGACCGGAATGTGATCTATCTGGAAGCAGACCTGGCCGGAGCGATTGGAACGGCCGGACTGTTTGAACAATTTCCGGAGCAGGCCTTTGATCTTGGGATCATGGAAGCGAATATGGCGGGAGTGGCGGCAGGAATGTCGGTAAAAGGCAAAATTCCTTTTATGCACAGCTTTGGAACCTTCGCCTCCAGAAGATGCGCGGATCAGGTATTTCTGTCCGGCTGCTATAACCGGGCGAATCTAAAGATCGTGGGATCTGACCCTGGAATCACTGCCGAGTCGAACGGAGGAACCCACATGCCGTTTGAAGATGTGGGGCTTTATCGGTCGTTCCCGGAAATGGTCATCCTGGATGTGGCGGAAGAGACCCTGCTGAAAAAACTGCTGGTAAAAATGGCTCAGGAATACGGGCCGATGTATATCCGGTTCCCCAGAAAAGAGAAGACTGTCTACTATGAGGAAGACCAGGAATTTACCATAGGAAAAGGCGTTATCGTCAGAGAGGGAAGCGACGCTTCTATCATCGCTTCCGGCATAGAAGTAAAGGAAGCCCTGCTGGCGGCGGAAGAACTGGAACAGGAAGGAATCAAGGCAAGAGTGGTAGATATGTTTACCATTAAACCCATCGATCAGGAATTGATCCTTGCCTGCGCAGATGAGACGGGAGCCATTGTGGCAGCAGAGAACCATAATAAGATCGGGGGACTTGGCTCCGCGGTTGCGGAAGTCCTGTCGGAAAACCGGGGCGTGCCGTTTAAGCGGATCGGTGTGCCCGACTGTTTTGGAGAAGTGGGAAGCAGAAGTTTCCTTGCTGACAAATTTGGGATTTCCAAAGAGCATATCAAACAGGCGGTGAAAGAAGTGCTTCAGAGAAAGCAGAGGGCATAAATATGAGATATTTAATGGGAATCGACCTTGGAACTTCCAGCGTAAAAGCATTGATCACAGACGAAAAAGGGAATCCAAAGGGAATTGGCCAAAAAGGCTATGAGGTACAGACCCCTATCGTGGGTTATGCCCAGCAGGATCCGGAAGAATGGTGGGAGTGTACGAAACAGGCGGTCCGCCAAGCCCTTGCTTCTGCGGATGTTGGGGGGAAAGAGATCGCCGGGATCGGGTTCTCTGGCCAGATGCACGGAATGGTGGCGCTGGATCGGGAAAAAAGGCCTGTGGGGATGGCGGTCATCCATCTGGACCAGCGTTCAAGAGAAGAAAGAGAAGAGATCTATCGGACGGCGGGAAGTCTTCTGGGGGAGGAACTTTTTAACCAGCCTTCTGCCGGAATGCTGATCTGTTCCCTTCTGTGGATGAAGAAGAATCACCGGGAAGAGTATGACAGGATCGCGGTTGTAATGTCTCCCAAGGATTATATCCGCTACCGTTTGACCGGAGAGATTGCTACCGATCAAAGTGACGCCAGCGCAACCTTAGCGTTTTCAGTCAAAAAATCCCAGTGGTGCTGGGAACTGATCCGGCGGCTTGATCTAAAAGAAGATATCTGGCCGGAGGTATACGGCTCTTGTGAGATCACAGGAATCATTACCAAAGAAGCTGAGAGGGAAACGGGCCTGGCTGCCGGAACGAAGGTAGTAGCGGGAGGCGGAGACTGCGCTGCTCAGTTAGTCGGAAACGGCGTGATAGAAGAAGGAATCGTCTCCTGTAATATAGGAACCGCTGCTCAGTTGGCGGTTGTGACAAGCCGGGCTGTACAGGATGAAAAGATGCGCTGCCAGCTCTGGTGCCATTCGATCCCCGGCCTATGGATCTATCAGGGCGGCGCGCTGAACGGAGGAAATACGCTTGGTTGGCTGAGAAATAAGATCCTGGAAACAAAAGGAGAGTTTGCCAGCCTGGATGAAAGAGCGTCCCAGGTTCCGGCCGGCTGTGAAGGGCTGCTGTTCCTTCCCTATCTGGCGGGGGAGAGGACTCCCTTTAATAACCCGCTGGCCAAAGGTGTTTTTATGGGGCTTAGTATGAAACATGACCAGGCTTATATGGTCCGGGCCGTGATGGAAGGGGTATTGTATAACCTCAGAGAATGTAAAAAGATTTTTGACGAGATGCAAGTCCCCCAGAAAAAAGTAGTGGCCTCCGGGGGCGCGGCAAAAGGGGTCTGTTGGAAACAGATCCAGGCAGATATGCTGGATATGCCCGTGCATACTACGGAGGTACAGGAAGAAGCGTGCTTTGGCGCTTTGATCATGGCGGCTGTAGGGATCGGGATTTATCCGGACATCTATGAGGCCTGCCGCTGTCTGGTGTCTTGGAATCCCAAGGTGACAGAGCCTATCCCAGAACATGTGAAGAAGTACCAAGAGCAGCAGGCTGTCTTTGAAGAATTATATGAACGAGTAGAAGGGATATTTCCCAAACTGTAAAACGGGAGGACTGCCACGGCAGTCCTCCCGTAATCTATCTTCTTATCAGCCTTCGATCTCAATATATTTCTTTGCGTCTACGGCCGGTTTGACCTCTTTCTTTGGAACAGTGACTTTTAATACTCCATGCCGGAACTTAGCGCGGATGTCTTCTTCCGTCAGATCATCTCCTACGTAAAAGCTTCTCTGGCAGGCGCTTGCGTACCGTTCCTGGCGGATATAGCACCCGTGTTTCTTATACCGTGCAGTGAAGATCCTGGAATGTGAAGCAGTTCCGAAGAGCAAGAAGCCTTTGAAGTTTGTGTTAGATGACGGCGTACGCAAGGATCGTGTGATTTTAAGCGGAATCCACGAGTATTGCGAGCCGGAAGAGCTGGTGGGCAAGACCGCATAAACAAAAAGCGGCGTATCAGGCAGTTAATACGACGCTTGTGCAGAGAAATTGGCTGATTGGATATCGGATTGCAAGTGAAGAAATGAAGGAAAGTGGTCGGGCTAAATATGGAACAGAAATTATTAAAAAATTATTGAAAGAGTTGACTAGAGATTATGGGAAAGGGTTTGACTACAGTTCGCTTTATAAGTACGTTCGATTTTATAAAGCATTTCCCGAAATTTTGGACTCGGTGAGTCCAAAATCTACACCACTACTATCTTGGACGCATTACCGTGTTCTTTTGCAGGTAAAGGACGAAAAGGCCCGTGCTTGGTATGAAAAAGAAGCTTTGGCGCAGTCTTGGGGAGTCAGAACTTTGCAGAGAAATGTTTCCTCGCAATATTACTATCGAATGCTCCAGACCCAGAAGAAAGAAGCAGTGGAGAACGAAATGAAGGAGTTGACTGCAAAATATCAGAATGACAAGCTGGAATTTATTAAAAATCCAGTGGTGGCTGAATTTTTAGGGCTGGCTTCAAATACAGATTTAACAGAAAGTGACCTTGAGAAAAGTATCCTTTCAAATTTGCAGAAATTCTTGATGGAAATGGGAAAAGGGTATGCATTTGTGGCAAGGCAGCAGCATATTCGTACAGAAAAAGCAGGATTATTTTATTGATCTCGTGTTTTATAATTATATTCTCAAATGTTTTGTCCTGATTGATTTAAAAACGCAGAAAATTACGCATCAGGATGTTGGCCAGATGGATATGTATATTCGCATGTATGATGAACTTAAGCGTAGTGAAGGGGATAATCCGACAATAGGAATCGTACTGTGTTCTGATACAGATGAAGATATTGCCAGATATTCTGTACTTCACGGGAATGAGCAGCTTTTTGCATCTAAATATAAGTTATATCTTCCGACCGAAGAGGAGTTGAGAACTGAAATTGAAATGCAGAAAGCAATATTCCTTTTACAGCAACAAGAGAAGGAAGATGAGCAAGAAGGATAGTTGTTTGGATTTGAGGTGTTGAGAAATTATGACACCTCTTTTTTAGTGAGGTATTCCGATGAACATAAAATTGGACAAATAACTTTATTCCTATGTCAAAAATTTAAATAATTATGAATTATCATATTGAACAAAATCCTGCCGAAATTTATAGTAGAGATGCCCATTGACAAATTTATAACATTGCTGTAAATTAATTATCAAAGAAATAGACTAAAGTTCAAACTTGAGTATAAAATGCGGCAGAACTTGCGGGAGATTGAGATGAAGAATATAACCAATATACAAAAATTTTCTATTCATGACGGAGACGGGATCCGTACTACCGTATTTTTCAAGGGTTGTCCTCTGAAATGTGAGTGGTGCCATAACCCGGAGACCCAGAGATTTGAAAAAGAGATGCAGGTAGACAGAGAAAAATGTACCGGATGCGGAACCTGCGCATCCGTCTGTCCGAACGGTGCGGTCAGGATGACAGAGGATCACCGGCCCGCCTGGGATCCGAAGGCATGTACATTCTGCGGGAAATGCGAGAATTTCTGCCCGGCAGGAGTCCGGGAGATCGTGGGCCGGGAATATACGGTGAAAGAATTAACGAAAGAACTTATGAAGGATCAGATGTTCTATGAGGAATCCGGCGGGGGAGTTACATTTTCCGGCGGAGAGGTCATGTCCATGGATATGGATTTTATCCTTGCTATGGCGAAAGAGCTGAAGCGGCAGGATGTGACGCTTACCATAGACACCTGCGGCTATGTTCCTTATGAGAGATTTGAAAAGCTCCTTCCGTATGTAAACACCTTTCTTTATGATGTAAAGGTGATGGATCCGGAATTACATAAAAAATACATGGGGACAGACAACAAGCTGATCCTTGAGAATCTGATCCGCCTTTCCCAGGACGGGGCAAGGATCTATATCCGGATTCCTACGATCAAAGAAGTAAACGGAAATGAAGAGAACATGAAGGAAACCATAGCGTTTCTGAAAGAACATGATATTCATCCGGCCGGGGTTAATCTGCTGCCGTATCACGATACGGGGAGCGGAAAGTATGCGAAGCTGGATATGGAATATAAAGGTACTGATCTGCATGCGCCGGACAAAGAGGAGATGGAGGCGCTGGCCGCTCTCTTTGTAAATGCAGGCTTTACGAACACAAAAATAGGAGGGTAAAAAAATGGGAAAATCACGCGGCATGAATGAAAGAATTCAGAAGCTCAGAGACATCAGTGTAAATACACCGGTTCATATTGATCTGGAAAGGGCAAAGATCGAGACAGATTTTTACAAAGAAAATGACGGAAAATATTCTATTCCGGTTATGAGAGCGATGACTCTGAAAGAGTATTTCTCCAAAAAAACACTGTATCTTGGTGACGGAGAGCTGATCGTCGGAGAAAAAGGAAAGGATCCTCAGGCATCTCCGACATTCCCGGAGCTTTGCTGCCACAGCGAAGAAGATATGGTCGTTATGAGTGAGAGAGAACTGGTATCCTTTAAGACGACAGAGGAAGATAGAAAGCTTCAGAGAGAAGAGATCATTCCGTACTGGACAGGAAGAAGCATGAGAGAGAAGATCCTTTCCAGAATGACGTCGGAGTGGCATGACTGCTATGAGGCTGGTATGTTTACTGAGTTTATGGAGCAGAGAGGACCGGGACATACCTGCGGCGGAGAACAGGTATTCACCACCGGCTACATGGACTACAAAGAAAAGATCAAAAAGACCATGGATGAACTGGATTATATCAATGATCCGGAAGCAGTAAATAAATGCGAAGAATTAAAGGCTATGGATATTTCCTGTGACGCTGTGATCATCCTTGGCGAGCGTTATCATAAACTGGCACTTGAGATGGCAGAAAAAGAAACCGACGAGACCAGAAAGGCTGAGCTCCTTCAGATCGCTGCAAACCTGGAAGTCGTTCCGGCACACAAACCGCAGACCTACTGGCAGGCAATTCAGCTGTACTGGTTTACACACCTTGCAGTAACCACAGAGCTGAACCCGTGGGATGCATTCAGCCCGGGAAGACTGGATCAGCATCTGTATCCATATTATGAAAGAGACGTAGAGGCCGGCATCCTTGACGATGAGAAGGCGCTTGAACTTCTGGAGTGTCTGTGGGTAAAATTCTACAATCAGCCGGCTCCGGTAAAAGTAGGAATCACACTGAAAGAGAGTGCAACCTATACAGACTTTGCAAATATCAATACCGGTGGAGTGACTCCGGACGGACGCAATGGTGTCAACAATGTCAGCTACCTGATCCTGGACTGCATGGATGAGATGAAGCTGGTTCAGCCAAACTCCAACGTAACCATCAGCAGAAAGACACCGGCCAAGTTCTTAAAGAGAGCATGCGAGATCTCCAGAAAAGGATGGGGACAGCCTGCATTCTATAACACAGAGGCTCAGATCATGGAGCTGGTAAATGCAGGAAAGGCTCTGGAGGATGCAAGACGCGGCGGTTCTTCCGGATGTGTGGAGACAGGAGCCTGGGGAAGCGAAGCTTACATCCTGACAGGATATCTGAATATCCCGAAGGTGTTCCAGCTGACACTGTTTAACGGATATGATGAGTACAGCGGAAAGCAGATTGGTCTGAAGCTTGGATATGCAAAAGACTTTAAGACCTTCGACGAGCTGTGGGCTGCATTTAAGAAACAGCTTGAATATATCGTAGACATTAAGATCCGCGGAAACAATGTAATCGAGCAGCTGTATGCTCAGGAGATGCCGGCTCCATGCCTGTCTGTCGTAACAAATGACTGTATCTCCAATGCAAAGGATTACAATGCCGGCGGAGCAAGATACAACACCAACTATATCCAGGGTGTAGGTATCGGAACTGTCACCGACTGTGCTGCCGCTATCAAATATAATGTATACGACAATAAGAACTTCACTATGGAAGAGCTGATCGAGGCAATGGAGCATGACTATGAGGGATATGATGCAATCTACCGCATGGTTCATGACAAGAGCCCGAAATACGGCAATGATGATGATTATGCAGACAGCATCATGCAGGATATCTTTGAACTTTACAGAAGCACGATCACAGGCCGTCCGAATATGAAGGGCGGAAAGTACGGTGTAGATATGCTGCCGACCACCTGTCATGTATATTTCGGTGATGTGATCCTTGCAACACCGAACGGAAGAAAGGCACATAAGCCGGTATCCGAGGGTATTTCTCCAGAGAAATCCGCAGATACAAACGGGCCGACAGCCGTGATCAAGTCCTGTTCCAAGATGGATCATCTGGCAACAGCCGGAACACTTCTGAATCAGAAGTTTACTCCGGATGTGGTAGCCGGAGAGGAAGGACTGGAGAATATGGCAAGCCTGATCCGCTCCTACTTCTCCATGGACGGTCATCACATTCAGTTTAATGTTATCGACCGCCAGACGCTGATCGAGGCGCAGAAACATCCGGAAGATTACAAAGACCTGATCGTCCGCGTGGCTGGATACAGCGACTTCTTCCGCAATCTTAGCAAACCGCTCCAGGATGAGATCATCAACCGTACAGAGCAGTCATTTAACTAAGAGAGGGAATATTTAAATGATATAGATAAGACCGGAACTCTAAAAAGGGTTCCGGTCTTGTTTTTGATTAGAAAATCATACATCCCGTGAAAACGATAGTGCCGTCACTTCTGGCGCCGGTGATGAGATATCCGGTTTCCGTTTCTTTTTTGTATAATCGGATCTTATCCCCATAGAATCCCTGGGAAATATAGTGGATTTCCAGCTCCTTCAGCTCGTTTCTATTGAAAAAGTCAGGAGAGAATACATTTTCCATCAGGGTCACATAGCGGTGGTTGGCCATGTGATGGCTCTTGTCCAGATCAGCATACCGGACTGTGTGGGTATAGACATATTCCATTTCGGACAGATTCCGTTTGAGCCGGGCAAAGGGCCCGAGCGGGATTTTTTGGTCGGAGGCCATAGCTTCCGGCATATGGATGTCTGACAACAATCCGATTTTCTGTTCGTTCAGATGGAACACACAGCTTTCCAGACGGCCAAGGGCGTAAGTTTCGTTTCCTGTTGATATCTTGAGATCCTGCCAGATCCTAAGTTTATCCTGCTTTTCGATCCAGGTCTCCATGTGGAGCGGTCTTGTATAATCCGCACGCCTGCATATTTTTATTTTGTATTTCGTATAAATCCAGGCGGCGCCGTAGGTTTCCGGCAGAGTATCATTTCCTTTCCCCACCTGGTGGAGATGCAGGGTGGACATATCCTGAAAATAGTAGAGGTAAGCGCGTGCGCCGATCAGCCCCTGGGCGTCGGAATCCCGGAACATAGGGAGATAATCCCTGACATACGTTTTCGGAGAGACTTCCTGAGCGTGGTAAGCGTCCAGAAGCTGTCTTAAGGTGAGCTGTTCCATCGCCTCCCTGACAGAACCGCCGATCTTTTGATAAAACTGCTCCAGAAGTGGCGTGATTTGTCTTCCCACCGGACATTTGTCAGAAGGATTAGAGTGAAAACCGATAAAATGTTCCAGGCCACCTGGCTCCAGTGCATGATAGACGTCCCAGAAAGTCAGATCCTCTGGTGCTTTGGTAAGGTGAGCGCCGCCGATCCCGCGTACGACAGATACGATGCCTGCTTTCTGAAGATCGTTCAGGATACTCCGGATAGCTGAAGAATTGCAGCCGGTGCTTTTTGCCAGCAACTCGCTGGTGATTTTGGTCTGATCTTCATATTCAGCTAAAAAGACCAGGCAGTGCAGTGCGACAGAGCATTTTGTATTGAGCCTCATAGTCAAAACCTCTTTCCTGATATTAAAAGCATTATACTTTATTTCTAGAGCGTTGTAAAT
>PPYE01356948.1_pt1 | contig 56780 bp, 45 predicted proteins | sample 1559881 | NCBI WGS metagenome assembly PPYE01 (sample SAMN08240022, study PRJNA423297) | Human gut metagenome, whole genome shotgun sequencing project.
AGCCCAGGTGCTTGAGATAGCGGAAGAGTATATCGAATGTGATGGCTGGTCGTGCATGACCGAGATGCGGATCGCCATATACGGTAGGGCCACAAACATACATGCCCACATTAGGAGCGTGGAGCGGAGTAAATCTCTCTTTCGTACGAGTGAGAGTGTTGTAGATCAATAATTTCTGTTCCATCTTATTATGAACCTTTCTTTTTATTATTTATATTTGTTTGCAAAGTTAACTCATTTTTCTGATATATCCGACAAATCATTCGCAAAATGTTATTAAATACCTCGAAAATATCAATGGAACAGATCTTCCATGGTCAATTCTCTCTGCATGATGCTGCTATATTTGGCTGCAAATATACAAAAAATACCACTTAAAGCCAAACGGATGGGTAAGAAAGTGGCTCTAAGTAGTAATTTTAACATACTTACAGCCAAAAAGGCATTTTATGGTTAAAAGAATCTAGTAAAAAGGAGAACCTGTATCTAGTCGAAAGGGGTTATTACCACTGTAAGGATAGTTCCCACAATGGCATTAGGCATCTTAGAATGAAGTCCTAAAGTATATTTTTTAGAAAAGCTTTCTTTATCTAAATTCATAAATTCAACTTCCCCATTCTCATCTTTAGCCATGATTGTATCAACTCTCAAATGATAATCTCTGAGAACAGTATCCAAGCTACTATAAAATCCAGATGCTCTTAACAAAGAATTGACTCGTCTTTCCCATCTGGAAAAATCTTCCATGCGTTCTATTGGTTTTACCGTATCCATAGCTAATGATAACTCTACAGTTTCGTCGGGAAAATCAAAGGTGTGGCAATAAATGTATTTCAAAGAATCTAAAGGATATTTCTTGCAAGCTTTAGCCATGCTTTCTTGTAGACAGCATAGAAATTCCGTTGTATCTGGAAACTTAGAATTTGCAAACTTTTTGTAGTTTTCAATTTTCAACTTCCCCATCATATAATACTCAATTGGTATAATAGAAGAAATGACAATCATCCCATTGTCCTTTTTATCAAACACCAAATACACATCCGTATTATATAGTGTATCCTTGTCTAGACAATATACAGTTTCTGTTGCATTAACAGGAAAAGAAATGACATCCATTTTAGTCCTATTAACACAAGCTACATTCAGTACAAGCAATACAATAATCCCACAAAAGAATATATATTTTTTCATCGCTATTATAATTTCATTCACCATCAGCAAAATACACTGGTACCCCCAGAGATTTGCTGATTATCTCATGTGCAGCAAATTTTAGTATATCACATCCTCACGCTTTTGCAGGTGACCCTAATTGGGGCATCTGTTATTATCTTAGGCATGTTCTGATTCATTTTTTTTATACCACGACTCTTAGCAAACTCCTCTAATGGAATTCCCAAAGCCTTCGGTTCTATACCTGATGTTATTGTATCAACTCTCAGTGAATACTTTTCCAATATACTATTAATGTCTTTGTTTAAAGAAGTCTGATTGATTGCAATAGAGAATTGATCAAAATCCGTTCTGTCTTTTAAAATATCGTTGTTCTTTTCCCAATTATATGAAAAGTCAATTGCTAGTTCTGCTAAATCCCCAGTACGGATGTTTATCTGCGTAAGTGAATCTAATTCGATTTTGTCAGACATGAAATATAAATAAGAATTTAGTCTTTCTAAGATAGCCTTATATGTTGGGTAATGAACCTTTTCATCCGCCCTTAGTTCTTCTACTTTATAATATTCCTTACGAATGCATACTCGTTGTAGATATTTTATAGACATGTGTCCTATATATAATGCATACATACCATTCTTTTCCTTTTCAAGATAAAAACATGACAAAGGATTTTCATTAGGAATTATATACACAAAAGGCTCTCCATTATAAGATGTTTTTATTTGCATAAATTTTTTGTTTTTTTCTGTATCCACACAAGAGCACAGAAGAAAGACGAGTAAACAATTGAAGAGTAATAATATCTGTTTCATCATTTATATTTTAACTAATTAGTGTTCACTGAATTAATTTAGCCAAACTTGGAGCGTAGCGAACTTTTGCAGGTGACCCAAGAAATCTGTATGAAAGTGGAATCTACAACGTAAGCATCTGAATCAGAAACTTGCATTGTAGATGTCCCCAAGATGACCCTCGCATAGAAATCAAATTGCCACGGAAGTCGTATGAATAATAGATTTGGGCACTGTTGCCCAATGGAAAGAACAAAAAGATGCCTAATAAACTTTCTTTTCCCATAAGTGTAACTTTAATGAGTATTCTTTTTACAAAAATACAAAATTTTCCGTTTCCTTGTATATTTATAACTTTTTATTAACCATGTTTAACTTCGAGCGGCATCACAGTGCCTTGCAAGAGTACAACTTTTATTCAAAAATAGAGACATTTAAGGTGATTTTTCGAGTTATCGGGCTAAAAGGCTACAAAAAGCTTGGTTAATCAAGAAAAATACCTTAACTTTGCCACCATAATTAAAGGGAATAGCTTATGAAAGGTAGAAGATATCCTCTCGGAATACAGACTTTCAAGAATATCATAGAGGGAAATTATGTATATGTAGATAAGACCGACTTAATCTATGACTTGGTGCATGAGAAGAAATATTGCTTTCTGAGTCGTCCTCGACGATTCGGAAAGTCACTCCTTGTCACAACCCTACAAGCCTACTTCGAAGGAAAGAAAGAGCTATTCAAAGGACTAAAGCTGGAAGCCTTGGAAAAAGATTGGGAGAAACACCCCGTTATCCATCTTGATCTTAGCAAGGGGAAATACTATAATATGGAAAGCCTGATAGAAACTCTTGATAAGATTCTTGAAACTTACGAGGATTTATACCAAATAACTTCTGTTAGTACCGAGGCTTTTAATGTCCGATTGATTCGCATCATCAATGCCGCCAAGCAAAAGACCGACAGGAATGTGGTTGTGCTCATCGATGAATATGATGCGCCGATGCACGACTCTATGAAAGACAAGGACTTGCAGGACAAGATACGTGACATCATGCGCAACTTCTTCAGCCCTTTGAAGTCAGAAGAGGACAATCTTCATTTTGTCTTTTTAACAGGAATCTCCAAGTTTAGCCAGTTGAGTATCTTCAGCGAACTGAACAATATCACGAATATTAGCATGTGGGATAAGTACAGTTCTATCTGTGGCATCAGCAAGGAAGAGCTCTTGGAAAATTTCCACGATGACATAGAGGAATTGGCGCAGGCCAATGATATGAACTATGAGGAGGCCTTAGCTGAGCTGAGATATAATTACGATGGCTACCACTTTAGTGGGAAAGGTGCCGATATGTATAATCCTTACAGCATGTTCAATTGCTTAGAGACCCATGAGTTTGATAGCTATTGGTTCTCTACGGGTACTCCTACCTTCCTGATAGAACTGCTTCAAGAGAAAAATGTCGATATGCTCCAGTTGGACGACATTTGGACAACCTCCGACCGCTTCGATACTCCAACAGAGAAGATTGTTGACCCTGTGCCGGTATTATACCAAAGCGGCTATCTCACAATCAAGTCATACAATCGTTTGGCGAAATTATACAAGCTTGCCTTCCCTAATGAAGAGGTGCGCAAGGGCTTCTCCAACAGCCTCTTCCGCTATTATGCCCCAGACGGCATGGGCGACCGTGATGCTATCTATATGGCATGGGCAAAAAACTTCATCCTGAGTGCCGAGGACAATATGGAGGCATTCCTCTCTCATCTCCAGACTTTCTACAAGAAGTTCCCATATACATTGGTCAACAACAACGAACGCCATTACCAAGCCGTGCTCTACACCATATTGTTAATCCTCGGATGTGATGTTACTCCAGAGGTGCCAACATCTGATGGCAGAATCGACATGGTGCTGAAAACCAAGCGCAGCGTCTATATATTGGAACTGAAATACAAGAAGGATGCTGAGGCAGCGATGGAGCAAATCGACCGCAAGGACTATCTCGCAGCCTTCGCCGATGACAGCAGAAAGAAATATAAGGTGGGCATCAACTTCTCGGAAGACCGAAGAAGCATCGACGATTGGAAAGTGGAGGCACTGGCATAACACTGTTTTTTCATAAAGTAAGTGATTTCTGTATAATTATTCACGATTTGTAAGTTTTTTGCCTTGTATTTGCATAAAATTATCAAATTATTAGCTTATATCGAAAATAATGTGTAACTTTGCAGCCGCAAACAGTTATCAATTGTCAAGAAGGCGGCTATAAGTTCCGCTAATGAGTATTAAGTTAGAAGAAAATGGCATATATTAGACTTTCAGCTGCCGAAGCCGCAGCTATGATCAAGGATCAGGACACGATAGCACTAAGTGGTTTCACACCTAACGGCGTGCCTAAGGCTACCTTCCGCGAACTCTCCAAGAGAGCCGTGGCAGAGCATGAAGCAGGCAGACCATTCCAGGTGGGCATCCTGACAGGAGCTTCTACCTCGCAAAGTATCGAGGGTGACATGGCAGCAGCCCATGCCATCAAGTTCCGTGCGCCATTTTCTACCAACAAGGATTTCCGCACCCATACCAATCACCACCTGCAAGGCATTCCTTACCTCTGCCGGCGGTATCGTGCCTACCATCGTACGCCTGGCCAAGAAGGTGCTCATCGAGAAGAATACCTTCCACAGCCCAGCATCCCGCTATCTCCATGATGTCTATGAAATAGCAGAATGCCCGTTCCGTACACCTATCCCTATCATGAACGTAGGCGACCGTATCGGTAAAGAGTATGTAGAGATTGATGCCCATAAGATTGTCGGCGTGATAGAATGCAATATCCCGGAAGAGGCTCGTGCCTTCAAGCCGCTCGACCCTATCACAGAACAGATGGGTCATAATGTGGCCGACTTCCTGGTCAGCGACCTGAAGAAGGGACATATTCCTCCACAGTTCTTGCCACTCCAGAGCGGTGTAGGCGTTACTTCCAATGCCGTACTCGAGGCATTGGGTCAGAATCCTAACGTACCGGTATTCAGCGTTTATACCGAGGTTGTACAGGATGCTGTCGTAAAATACATGCGTGAAGGTAGAATCAAGGATGCTTCCTGCTCATCCCTCACCGTCACCAATGATACTTTGAAGGAAGTATATGATGACATCGACTATTTCAAGCAGCATCTCACCATCCGTCAGAGTGAGATTTCCAATTCTCCTGAGGTCATCCGCCGACTGGGTGTCATCGCCATGAATACCGCCATCGAGTGCGACATCTATGGCAACGAGAACTCCAGCCATATCTGCGGCAGCAAGTTGATGAATGGCATCGGCGGTTCTTGCGACTACGAGCGTAATGGTTACATTTCTATCTTCACCACTCAGAGTACCACCAAGAACGGTTGTATTTCAGCCATCGTACCGATGTGTAGCCACGTGGATAGTACCGAGCATGATGTGGATGTTATCGTTACCGAGCAGGGCGTTGCCGATCTTCGTGGCAAGGGTCCTTTGCGCCGTGCCAAGGAAATCATCGAAAACTGTGCTCATCCAGACTATCGCCCTATGCTCCGCGAATATCTGAAGTTTGCCGAGAAGGGTCATGAGCCACAGAGCATGCGGGCAGCCCTCGCCATGCACGATACCTTCCTGAAGAAGGGAGATATGAGACTGACTGACTTCGGGGAATATCTGAAATAAGAGAAGACAGAAAAGACTTCTTTTCTGAGATAACTCGGACAAATATCGAAATATGATAAGCGGCATTCACATCCGAGGAATGCCGCTTATCTCGTTCTTTACCATATCATATTTTCACTAAAAGATAAAAATTATATCCCCGCAGAATCAAAAAGAATTTATTCGACAGATACAAGAAATAAAACCAAATATTCGCATAAAGACTTGACAAAAGACCGATGGTCAGCTAAATATCTGTCTATCTTACGTTTAATCATATCTTTGTCCGTTTATCTAATATAAAACGGAGGCATTTTGTCCGTTTTTCCAAGGAAAAAATACTATATTTTGTCCGTTTTTCCAAGGAAATTCCAGTATTTTTGTCCGTTTTTCCAAGATTTAACACTTTCAGTTGTAGCAGCTCCCCAAAGTGGACACGATAAATCCATCCAGACAAGAAATAGTAAGTCAACGTAAATTATACTAAGTAACAACCGAGTCAACTCATATTAAAAATAATGCTGAGAGTGGTCAACTAAAACCATTAAACCACACAACTAAAACCATTAAACCGAATAAAAAGTATATGCCCTTAGAAGAAAGTTCCGTTCAACGACGTTAAATGTCCGTTCAGCGTCTTTGAACGGCGGTTCAACGTCGTTGAACGGACATTCAAAGACGCTGAACGAAGAATTCATCAGGCTTCAAAACATTATCTTATAGGAACAAGAACAATCAACTAAGATAGGAGAAAGTTTACCATTGGCTTTTAATATTCTTAATGCCCCGTTTTTAATTTAAGTACTTGACGATTTTGGCAAGCCATTTCTTTTCTATTCTGAGGACTAAGACTGGTTAGTTAAGAACCCATAAGGAGGAAAACACAGAAAAAATCACAATAGCAAACTTGGTACTTTCGATTATTTTGCTTAACTTTGCCTTCGAAATCAAGAACAAGAGACTATGGCAAGAAAACGATATCCTATAGGCATACAGACTTTCGAACGAATCCGCAAAGAAGATTGGTTCTATGTTGACAAGACGGAATACATCTATCGTATGACCCATACTGATGGTACATATTTCTTCTTGAGCCGACCACGCCGTTTCGGCAAGTCACTCCTTGTATCTACTTTCGAAAGCTATTTTGAAGGAAAAAAGGAACTATTCAATGGTCTTGCCATCGAAAAATTGGAGAAAGAATGGAATGAATATCCTGTGCTCCACTTCAGTTTGGCTGGAGGCAAGCACATGGAAAAAGAGCAGTTGGAGCACTATCTTCTCTTCATACTAAAGACCAATGAAGAGAAGTTTGGCATAACATGTGACTCTCCAGCCCCGAACATACGTATGCTCAACCTCATACAAACCGTATATGAAAAAACAGGCAAACAACCTGTGGTATTAATCGACGAATATGATGCGCCATTACTCGATGTTGTGCATGAAGGAACTTCCTTAGACATTCTGCGAAATGTGATGAGAAACTTCTATAGCCCGCTCAAAGACTGCGAGAAGATGCTCCGTTTTGTTTTTCTGACAGGTATCACCAAATTCTCCCAGTTAAGTATCTTCAGCGAGCTCAACAATATCACAAATATAAGCATGGATACACCATACGCAGGAATCTGTGGTATAACCAAGGAAGAGTTGATGACACAAATGAGTGATGATATTGACAGACTATCAGAAAAATTAAGCCTGTCTCATGAAGAAACCCTTGAAAGACTCAAACAGCACTACGATGGCTATCATTTTGCATGGCCCTCACCAGATATATTCAATCCATTCAGTTTACTGAACTGCTTTTCCAAGCAAAAGATGGATTCCTATTGGTTCGGTTCAGGCACACCAACTTACCTTATCAATATGATGCGCAAGTATGCTTTCACCCCTATCGACCTTGGTGAAAAGATGGAAGCAGGCAAGGATGACTTTGATGCTGCTACAGAGACGATGACCACCATCATGCCTTTGCTCTACCAGAGTGGATACTTCACCATCAAGGATTACGATGAGGACACCGAACTATACACCCTCGCCCTTCCTAACAAGGAAATCAGAGTCGGCCTATACAGAAGTCTTCTCCCTCACTACCTGGCTTCCAAGACGGTTATGGGCAACACGACCATCGCCAAGATGTCCAAGCTGATCAACCTGGGACAATTGGACGAAGCACTACTGTTATTCAAGACTTTCCTTGAGACAGTGCCTTACTGCGATAATACCAACTACGAGGGGCATTATCAACAGATGATGTACATCATGTTTGCCTTGCTCACCAATTTCCGCATTCTCGTAGAGCAACATACTGCCAAGGGAAGAACAGACATTACGATGGAGACGCACGACACCATCTACATCATGGAACTGAAGTTCAATAAGACGGCAGAAGAAGCTCTTCAGCAAATCAACGACAAGCAGTATGCCGATGCCTTTGCCCTGCAAAACAAACCTGTGGTGAAAGTAGGTATCAACTATACAATTAAGGAAAAAATAAGCACCCTGGAATGGGTAATAGAATAATATGAGAAAGAGTCAAGTCTTGAAATCAAGAAAAAGAACTATCTCTGCAAAAAATCATTAAAAAGAATGATTAAGAAATTAAATACATTATTCACATGGATACTTTTGCCTATACTGTTTGTTTCATGTACAGGCAACAAGGCTTACGATAAATTACTTATAAAAGCTGACAGTATCATGAATATAGATGACGATTCTGCAGAAGTCGCAATTCGGATGATGCAAAGTATCAAACCTGAATTATCTCAATTTTCCAAAAGCCAAAAGAAGCGCTATGAATTACTTTATCATAAGGCGATGAATAAAGCGTATATTGACTTTACTTCAGATAGTACGATGCTGGAAGTAGTGGATTATTATGAGCAACATGGTTCTGCTAATGAAAAAATGTTAGCATATTATATCTTGGGTTGTGTATATAGAGATATGCATGAGGCACCAATGGCATTGGAATATTACAATAAAGCCACAGAACTGGCAGATACAACAGCCAAAGATTGTGATTATGCTACACTTTGTCGAATATATAGTCAAATGGGATTTTTATTTGCCAAACAACATCTACCTCATCAAGAATTAGCTTCTTTAGACAAAGCTGTGAAATATGCTTATTTAGCAAAAGATACTTTAAATGCTATTAGATATTACCAAAATAAGCAAGCTATTTATGCAAGTCAGAATAAGTTGGATTCCGCTATTATCATAAATAACCAAGCTGCTAAATTATTCAAGCAAATAGGCGCTCTGAAAGAAGCTAATATTGCTTTTGGATGTAATTTTGAGTATTATTTAAAAAAGAAAATGCTAAAAGAAGCTGAAGAAGCTTTTAAAGCTTACTTATCGACCAATTATCATGGTAATGATAACTGGAAGGATGCTTATGCCTATATTCTTTATGAACGAGGTTCGTACTATTTGGCTGTAGGTAAAAAGGATTCTGCTTATTCTTGCCTGAAGCAAAGTTTTGAACAAAGTAAATCTTTTAGTAATTTGGCTGCTTCAACAAGAGGATTAGCACAATATTATGCCAAAACAAGTAATCCAGTTTTGGCTGCTAAATATGCATTACTGAGTTCTGCGTATAATGATTCTGATTTGATTGCAACACGGCAGGGGCAGTTGCAACAGGTTCAAGCGATGTATAATTATAATCGAAATAAAGATATAGCGTACAAAGCGCAGTTAAAAGCAGAGCAACGGATGAGTATAATTTATATAGTCATCATTTGTGCTATTTTGTTATTTATTGTTTCTATTTCAATTTATAGAAAAAGGCTTAGGTTAAGAAATAAGCGAATAGCTATGGTACAAAAGATGTATAATGATAGTGTGCAACAGTTGAATGAAGCTCAACAAGAATTGTTAAAACTTCAAGATTTGAATGAGAATACTATAGCAACTCTTGTTAAGGAGAAAGAGGAGACAATACAAAAATTGCAAATGGAAGTCAAGAAGTATGAAGAGGCAAATATAGGACACAATCTTTTGGAATTGGAAAAACAACTCAAGCAGTCACCTATATATCAACAACTTGTTTATTTGGAGAATCATCCTTTAGAGAAGATGACAAAAAATGATTGGAGCAATTTGGAAGAAACGGTAGAAAAATTTGTATATGGTTTTGCCGATTTAAAGCAAAAACTGAATACCAAGGAATATCATATTTGTCTCTTGGTAAAGCTTCACTTCTCTCCTTCCACTATCAGTTCTTTAATAGGAACGTCCTTGTCTGATATATCAAATTCTCGCCGAAGAATGCTTGCTAAAATTTGTGGAAATTCGGGAAATGGTAAAGATTTTGATGACTATATACACCATATTTTATAAGCAAATACATGCTTGTAAATTTTTGTAAACTATTTGCAAGTCTCTGAAATATAATTACTTTCAGAAGACTTGTAAATTTTTGTAAATTATGATAGCTTCATTTGTTTGTTGTTTTTGAAAGAAACCTATAATTTTGCGGCAGATTTCAAAAATAACATAATATGAAAAAGTACATTTTAATTTTATTCGGGGGGGTTGACAGATCAAGTAATTACAGTACCAAATCAAGTACTTGGTTATACGTTAACTTTGGTGGGCGAGAATGGAGAGGTGTATGCCTATATCCTTTCTAGTAATACCATAACTATACCAGATAATTTGGAAGGCAAGTTTGAACTTCAAATCACCAATGGGACTATAACCTATACCGGAAAGCTATATTTGTAAACCGTTCACTTTATAGTGGACAACTAATAACTATAAACTAATGAACAAATTGTTTTTAATTGTGTCATTGGCAATGACGATAAGCATTGCCAATGCGGGCAACCTCACCTCAGAAGGTCAGCGTTCAGACAGAAAAATCTTAGAAATTACCAAGATTGTCAAGTTGTCGAACAAGCAAGAACAACAGATTAGAACTGCTTATGACGCCTACAATGTCAAGATTGACTCTGCATTGTATGAAGTAAAAGATGCTAAAGCCGCTGCTCGTATCAAATATGAGGCAGGTAAGGAATTTAACAAGACCTTGATGGCGACTCTCACCGAGTCACAGCGCAATAAGTACATCGAAGTAACTTCTACTCCTGAAGTTGAGGCAAAGACCGACTATAAGTTAGGCTTACTCAAAGAGGCTAATGAGTATTCTGACTTGGAACTTAAACTGAAACGTAAGGCAATTTTTACCTATCTGATGAGTGAGAAAATCGTATATGCTCGTGACAAGTATGACATCAAGAAACAAAAAGAGAACATCAGTCGTCTGAAGAACTTGATCCCGAAGGCTCTTCTCGAAAGTAACATACGAGAGAAGCAGAAAGGACAAGGCAAGATTTCAAATGGTAGTATTAACTGGTAAAATTGAACATTATGAGAAAATTGAAAGTTTTTTTGTTCTTGACCATGCTCCTGTTGTCTTCTACTTACACCAATGCAGTAAGTTTGGATTCTATTAGTCCGAGCAAGTTGTTGAGATATGCCAAAAGGGTTCGTTATGGTATCAATACGGATGTAAATTTGGAACGTGCAGCAAAAATCTATAGCTATTTGGCTAAGAAGGGCAATGCTGATGCTCAGAGAGAACTTGGTTGTATGTTCTTGAATGGAGAAGGAGTGTCTAAAAATTATAAAGTCGCTCATTCTTTGTTAAAGAAAGCCTGTCTTTCCAATGATACTAAGGCGATGTGTGCTATGGCTTATGTATATCAGTATGGTCTAGGTACAAAAACTAACAAATCTTTGGCCTTTAAGTTGTATTTGCGTGCCGCTCGTATGGGGAATGCTATAGGATGCTATGGAGCAGGAAATATGTTGTATAAAGGGCAAGGTGTGAAGCAAAATTACCAAAAAGCCGAAGAAATATTACTGAAAGGTTCTGAAAAAGGCAATGCGAAGTGTGACTTCTTGCTGGCCAACTATTATGCCTATGGATTTGGGGGTACTCCTGATTATTCAAAAGCAAAGGAGTTTTTGAATAAGGCTGTGCAAAATGGACATGGCTGGACTGTAGATATGACTCTTTTCAATAAGTTAGATTCTATCATCAAGCAAAATAACTTAGCTGCATCTAAGCCTTCTTTAGCCAAAGCGCAGGGAAGAAGTACAACTGTGAAAGTTGACAATTCTTCTGATGTGATAGGCTCTTGGAAAGGTACGATGTCTCTTTACGATTGGGGAAAAACAAGAGTGTTGTCAGAAGAACCTATAGCAATAGAAGTCTCACAAGATACGTGCCTTGTGGTAACTTGCCTTCAAAACGACTCCATCATATCAGTCTTTAGGTCTGATAAGCAGTTGGTAAATAAGTGGCAGAAAGAACATATCACTAAAGAAGACAAAATATACAAATGGATTCCATTGTCAATCTCCTTTAAAAAGTCATCCGATAACAACACTTTGTACGCTTATGTTAACCGTTTGAATGCTAGTAAGCACTGTGCCTTGAAACCAGTTATGTTGACATTGCAACGTGATGGGACAACAACTAATATCAGTAATGTACTGTTAGATGGAAGAGTAAGCGTTTCTCCATTGCCTGTACGAGATGATTTCACGGTAACTTTAAGTGTTACTTCTGCTACTAATGTAAATGTGTCGATATTCAATCTTGCAGGAATGAAAGTTGCAGATTATGGTACTCGTCAATTGAATGTTGGTAGCAACAGGTTATCTTTCCATTCTACCCTTTCTGCAGGAGAATATATCCTCAAAGTAAAAGGAAAAGGCGTGCGTGAGGTATTAAAATTTATTCATTTATAAAATTTAACGTATGAAATGGATTAAGTTATTGATAATAGTTATATCTTTGTCGCTACCAATTCATTCCTACGCATGTTGGGATGATGATATGGATGATGACGATGAAGGTTGGTATAATAATAATGATGATGATGACGATGAAGGTTGGTATAATAATAATGATGATGACGACGATTATGCTTGGGATATAGATTTACCTGATGTTATCATTACTCCAGACGATGATGATTCATGGGATGAAAGTGATGATGATTGGTGGAGAACTGATTATGGCGATGATGACGATTCATGGGATGATAGCAGTGATGATGACGATGATTGGTGGGATGATGATGACGATATTCCTAATGTTGGAAATAGCGAAAATAATTTTTATTTTTCAGCTATGAAACCTTTAGGAACACATTCACTTTCAGAAAATGAAATAGACATTAACAGAAAAAGTTTTATAACTCTTCCAGCCTCATGGCCTTCTCAAAATACAAAAATGGGTTGTGTGTCAACTGTATTAGAATATGTTTCTAATTATCTATATGGAAGTTTAACTTATGACTCTTATCTTTCAGAAAGAACTTGTTTTGAAGATCAATACATTGCTCTGTTTAATAGTGATTTAACAATTGATGGAGTATTAATTGAAAATATGGAAAAGTTTTTTACCGAATGTGGATTTGATGTTGAACATGTTTATTTTCCATATGAGATTATGGGGTATATATCAGAGGGGTATCCTGTTATTGCTTCTGCAGAAAATAATTCAGATGGGAGTACGGCTCATGAAGTTTTTATTGTTGGTTATTTTGGTGATACAGGAAATTTTCAAACAGTCGATCCATCCGATGGATCTTATGAAACTCGTAAGTTTGATGAATTTTATTTGAAATCAATATTTGTAATAAAAAAATGAAAAAGTATCTATCAATATTGTTTATTTTACTTTTGAGCATGGCATGTCATGCACAAACAGTATCTTTGGGTCAATTGACTAATACAAAATGGAAATTGACCAAACCAGTGTTCAGTTATTGTGATAAGACAATGTCCTTTACAAGCACGGAAATGACGAATACTTCTAGTTCTCACTATGTGAAGCGAGGAGAGACTAAGGAAACGAAACGTTTCTTCAGCAACTCCTATCCATTTTACCTTGCAACTGCAATTCCTACAACTTTCAATCAAAGCTTAGTAGGGAAAAGTAACTCTGGAACTTATATTATTAAGTATGTTGGCAAAAGGGTTGTGCCTTTTAAAATTTTGAGTGTTAGTAGTGGTCAGTTGAAACTTTCGACTCCACAGGGCGATGTATTGATTTATGATAAAGTCTATTAAAAATATATTAGTTTTTGCAATTTATTTTCTTCTGAGCATGGGATGCCATGCTCAGAATATTGCTACGTCAGAACTTAATGGGACAAAATGGAAATTAGTAAGCCCTGTTTCTGATTATTGTGAACGAGGTATGTCTTTCACGATGACTACTCGTACGACGACAGCAAAGTTTAAGAAAAACAAGAAGGAGTTTCAATTCCCTTTAAAGTATTATCTCTCCTCTTCTATTCCCAAAACATTTGATAGTTCACAGATAGGGAAGAATCGAAAGGGTAGTTATATTATCCAGTATGTTGACAATAGTGTGTTTTGGTTCAAGATAGTTGATATAAGCAGTACGAAAATAACTCTGTTGTCTAAATTAGGCGATACGACGGTTTATCAAAAGGTTAAGTAATAATTTTTTTGCAAGTTTTATCGATTCGATAAAGCTTGCAAAAATACGTAAATATAGTTATTCTTATACAACATAAAGACAAAGTAGTCTATGAAAAGAATTCTTTATATAATAATGGTTTTATGGTTTTGTGTATGTGATATACAGGCACAGGCAATTACTCTTCAACAATTGAAGAATACATCTTGGCATTTAAAAGAGCCAAGCAATCCGAATGTAGATACTTACTTCGAATTTTCAGATAGAGTCTTGACTAATGTATCGGATGCTCATTATGCTGATACTAAGTCTAGAAAAGGGTTGAAGAAGAAATATACAAACAAGTACTTGTATTATATAGCCAATCAAATTCCAAGTAGCTTCGATGGTAAGAAAGTAGGGCAATCAGGACAAGGAACATATATCATCCAAGAGTTGGATGGTGAATTCTTTTGGTTTCAAATATTGCAATTTAGTTCTTCAGAATTGAAGGTAAAGACTAAGTTTGGGCAAACTTTTGTATTTGAGAAAGTATGATATTCTGACAAATCATGGAGACAATAGGGATGAGAAATATTTTGGTAATTTCTTTAGTTTTTCTTCTGAGCATGGTGTGCCATGCTCAGAAGATTGCTACGTCAGAACTTAATGGGACGAAATGGAAAGAGATTAGTCCTACTTATGATTATTGTGAGAGAGGAATGACTTTTACAATGGACACTCGTACGACAAGTACCAAGTTTTACAAGACAGGAAAAGAGTTTAATTGTCCTCTAAAGTATTATATATCTTCCTCTATTCCAGAAACATTTGATAGTTCACAGATAGGGAAGAATCGAAAGGGTAGTTATATTATCCAATATGTTGATAACAGTGTGTTTTGGTTCAAGATAGTTGATATAAGCAGTACGAAAATAACTCTGTTGTCTAAATTAGGCGACACGACTGTTTATCAGAAAGTAAAGTAACAAAGGCTTGTAGGTATGTAAAAGACATACCTACAAGATTTTTCCTATCAAACAAGAACATTTCCAAGTAATATTAGGAGAAAGTTTACCATTGCCTTTTAATAATCTTAACGCCCTGTTTTTAATTTATTCAGCATTTTTTCCTATCTTTTCCAACGACATTAGGAATTAAAACAATATAAATAGAATAATATGAGAAATAGTCTGATAATTGCTTTAGTATTCCTTTTGAGCATGACATGCCATGCTCAAAAAATCAGCATGTCTGACCTTGTTGGTAAGACATGGGTTGCAGATTCTGGTTATGATGGATGTGGAAATATAGATTGGAATATCGTATTTTCTGCAAAATCATCAGAACATAAATTTGTTGGAAAGTCTGATAATAAAGTAAGTGTGTTTACTTATAACACTTACTTGTGTAGTTATAGCCCCGAAAAGTACGAAGCTTCGTTATTGGGAAATACTAATGGAAAGTATATCGTATTTGAGCGAAAATATACTTACAAAGGTAAAGAATATGAGGACTTTTTCTGTGGAGAAATTCTTTCTTTGGAATCAAATAGATTGACTATACGAATGAAGCATTCTACAATTTTGTTTATCGCGAAATAATAGAAATAAGCAGTACGAAAATCATTTTGTTGCCTAAATGAAGCGATACGACTGTTTATCAGAAAGTAAAGTAACAAAGGCTTGTAGGTATGTAAAAGACATGCCTACAAGGTTTTTCTTATCAAAACAAGAACAAGTCCAAATAACATAGGAGAAAACTTGCCCCTTAATTGAGCAATTGCACGACGCTTTTGTACTTTCACCGTTTCAGCAGAGATGTCCAGTTGCTCCGCTATCTCCTTGTTCTTCCTCCCCTCCATGCAAAGCAGAAAGACTTCCCTTTGGCGAGGAGGCAACTCATCTATTGCAGCAAAGAGTTGGCGATAGATTTCTTCCTTATTGAAAATATCCGAAGTATCATCCACCAACATAAACTCCTGCAGGTTATCAATTATGCTCTGCCGATAGTTATTTCGCACGGTTTGATGGCGCAGATGATTGAGAGCCGAGTTGTGCACCGTATTATATAAATAGGTGGAAAACTGGGAAATACTGCCGAAAAGCGGACGGCGTTCCCATAAGACAGAGAAAAGTTCCTGCACGATGTCTTCTGCAACTTCATTCTCCACAAACTGACAGCCATAACTCACCAAGGCACGATAATATCTATCGTACAACAACTCGATGGCTTGATTATCCCATTGGCAAATCATCGCTATTTCAGTATCACTTTTCCCTCTCATAAGTGCAAAGATACGCATTTTTATGCAATATAATTTAAAAATGCAACTTTTTCTCACTTTTTTCTTTGTTTTTGTAACCCAAAACACACCTTAGAGTGTTATAATAGTAATTACAGACAACAATTCTATCACAAAAGCAATAGAAAATATGAATAAGAATCATGATATCAATACACTCGTCAGCAAATTACTGACTGGCGAAATCTCAGAGGAAGAGGGCAAGGAACTCTTAACAAGAGTCGAGCAAGATGCATCCCTGAAAGATAAGATAGAACATCTCATGAATGAAGATGATTTTCTCCTACGCTACCGCCTCTACAAGAGCATTGATGCGGAGAAAGCAAAAGCAACATTCAAAGCATCGCTTCAACAGACAGAGGAACAGGAAGATAGGAATAACGACAAATCGACCACCTTCATCTGGTTGCGCCGCATTGCCGCTGCAGCAGCTATCGTCCTCATAGTAATGGGTACATGGATGTATTTCGGACATCAAAATTCCACCCCACAAGCCACCATCACCGCAGAACTGCATCAAGCCATAGAACAGGTTCAGCAGAACGACATGAATGGAGCTACCCTCACCATCAACGGCAAAACCATCAAGGTGAAAGATGCACAGGGGGCAATGGCACAAGCAGAAGAGGCAACTGACAGTAAGAATGGCAGCAGTTTCTGGGGGACAGAGGAGATAACGGAAGGATCTTTGGTAACAAAGAAAGACAAGGAATTCTGGATGGTACTGGATGACGGAACCTACGTACATCTCAACTATAATACCACCCTCATCTATCCTAATCACTTCGTAGGTAGTGAGCGTAAGGTAAAACTGAAAGGAGAAGCCTACTTCATCGTGGCCAACGACTCGAAGAAGCGACCTTTCATCGTAGAGACGGCCAACGGAGATGTACACGACTATGGTACCGAGTTTAATGTCAACACGATGAAAGAAAAAGGTGTAACCAGCGTTGTTCTGGTGAAAGGTAAAGTTGGCGTGAGCAGCAAGCACGGCAAGGAATACCTGTTGAAACCAGGCGATATGGCAACCCTGAAAGCAGGCAGAACACCAGACATCCAGCAAGTGGATGTTAATCTCTATACCTCTTGGAACACGGGCAACTTCTTATTCGACGGCTGCACGCTACAAGATCTGATGGAAGTTATCTCCCATTGGTACAACATGAAGGTGGAGTTCTCATCCGAAGACATGAAAGAACTGCGATTCACAGGCAGCATTGACAAATACGAACCGATGGGACAGACTCTCAATGCAATAGAGAATATCACAGGATTGAAGATAACTGCCAAGGAAGGCATCATCAACATCAGAGAATATAAACATTAATATCATATACAACATGAAGAGATTTTTATCAATGATGGCAATAGCCTTGTTAGCGTGCATCGCAACAATGGCTGCCACTGTCAAAAAGACGAATCTGAAAATACTCTATGTAGGAGGTCATTCCGACATAGAGACTTTCGGTACAAAAGATTACGACAAGGCAGAGAATGCCAAGAGCATCGTGGCACGCACAGCCGCTTGGAAGCAATTCCTGGAGACCTACTTCACGACCGTGAAAACCGTGAAGGGCGACGACTACAACTACAAGATGTCATACGACTACGATGTAACCATCATTGATGGCGACCCAAAGCCTTTGGAGCCACGCCGCACCATCATGCAAAACGGACGTTACTCCAAGATAATCAACGCCAAGTATTTCCCTGAGAATTTCGACCGCCCTGTCATCACCATCGCCGATGAGAGCGAGACCACAGGACGCCGCATAGGTGTGAAGAACGACTGGTATTGCCTCTGCCTCTTGGGACACGCTTACAACATGAACACCAAGAACGCCATCTTCAAGGGTCCTTACAAGGTGAAACTGACCACTGTCAACCGCCCTACCCCAGAAGGCGCCAAGGAATATGCAAAGTTCACACGTGAGACCTTGCCATCCACCCTACCGATGTGGAAGGTACAAAATAAGGACTATGGCAACACCAAGGGATATAAGGTGGGTATGGTGACACGCCAGTGGGGTTATCTCGACTCCCCTGATGCAGAAATCATCTCAGGTGGTGAGAGCGCCAAGAGCTATGGTGCCATCTCCATCGGTCGCCATGCCAACTTCTTGCACTGGGGCTTCTCTGCATCTCCTGCCGACATGACCGAGGAGGCCAAGCCTGTATTCCTCAATGCCGTGGTATATATCAGCAAGTTTGCCGGTCACCACATCATTGCCCGCAAACTGAATGAAGCCATCGCTACCCGCACCTCTGTGGATGAGCAGAAATACAATGTAAGCAAGGAAAACTATGAAGCTTACAAAGAAATGTTGGAAAGCAACAACAAAGCCATCAAGCACGCTGCCGACTCCGTAAAGGCGGTAGAAGCGGCTGGCGGCAAGCTGTCCGAGGAAGAGAAGATGTACATCATGATGGCTGAAAACCCACAGCCCATTCCTAACTACCTCGACTATGTGAAGCAGAGAGCAGGCGACTTGTACGAGATGTTTGGCACCAACGTGGATGAGTACGCCAAGTACTATACCGAAAACCGTCCTTATTTCTATGGTAGTTTCGATGCTTACGATGTAAAGCTCGATGAAGATGCCAAGAGCCTCGGCATCGCCAACAACGACAAGCGCATCCTCGACAAGGCCATCTCCATGTGGGAGAACAGCCAAGACGTGGAGAAAGCCAAGCGTATCCTTTACCATTACACCTTGCTTCGATACAACAACGCCAAGCAGTGGCGCCAGTGGTACAACAAGTATCAGAGCAAGCTCTTCTTCTCGGAGAGCGGTGGATGGTTGTGGCTCGTCAACGACCTCGACCCTAAGACCCCTGGCAACGACTATAGCGTGCTGAAATACAACGAAGTAGATGAAAGCAGCTTGGCTCCGATGAAGGAGAAGGCTACCAAGGATGAACCCGTGTCTCTTTCATCTGTCGTAGTGAAAGAAGGACAAGAAAGCGAACTCATCATCCGCATGAACATCTATCCTGACTATCACATCTATGCCAAAGTGAGCGACCAAGACCCCTACATCGAAACCAAGTATGAGTTTCAGACAGAGGGTGACGTCAAGTTGGTGGGCGAGCTACAGAAACCTGTGGGCAAGTTGATGGCTGGCTCCAAGTCTGTCATCTACGAAGGCGAACAGATACTCCGCCAGAAGTTCACGGGCAGAGAAGGTTGCATCACCCTTACCATCACCTATCAGGCTTGTGACTCACATGCCTGCTTGATGCCTAAGACCAAGACTTTGAAAATCAAGATCTAAGCATCATTGTACATAATGATGCATATCAATTTGACAACCCTATCAACAAGAAACAAGAGAGATTAATTTAACACAAGAGAGAACATGGAACAAATGAAGAAATTGAAGCAGAACCTCCTCGCTACATCACTCCTATTGGGTGCTGTCACCTATGGGGGAGTAACACCTGCTATGGCGCAACAGCGCCAGAACCAAAAGGTGACCATCGTCAGCAAGTCAATGACCGTGAAACAGTTCTTCGCTGAAGTCAAGAAACAGACTGGCTTGAACTTCATCTACAGCACAGATTTGGCAGCCAAGTTGCCACACATCACGGTGAATGCCACCAATCGTCCATTGCGCCAAGTACTTGACGAGGTGATGAACAAGGTAAACTGCCGTTATGAGATTGAGGGTAATATCGTGACTATCACTCGCCGTATGGCAGGTGAACGAGTACGTAATGTATCCGGTGTCGTCACCGATGAAAGTGGCGATCCGCTGATTGGTGTATCTGTATGCATCGACGATAGTAAGGTTTGTACCATTACCGACAGCAAGGGTTTCTATACTTTGAAGGTGCCAGCCAATGCTTGTTCCTTGAAGTTCAGCTATCTCGGTATGAGCAATGCTGAATTGCGCCTGGGAAGCGGTAAAGCACCTTTAAGCCGTTCCATACAGATGGTTACCGACAATCAGCTTTCTGATGTTGTGGTAACAGGTTATCAGGAGATTTCCAAACCTAAGATGACAGGTTCTGTCACCACCATCACTGCCTCCAAGTTAGATGAGCGTTACACCACCAATATCATGAACAACTTGGAAGGTCGTGTGGCAGGTCTCTCGACCTATAACGGAAAGATGACCATCCGTGGTACCTCCTCTCTCTATGCCGAGACTTCCCCATTGTTGGTTGTAGATGGTGTGCCTGTGGAAGGTAGCATCGACGACCTCAACCCATACGACATCGAGAGTGTCAACGTGTTGAAGGATGCCGCCGCCAACGCCATCTATGGTGCCCGTGCTTCCAATGGTGTCATCGTCATCACCACCAAGAATGCAAAGAAGGCTGGCAAGATAGACATCGACTTCTCTGCCAACCTCACTGTATATGAGAAGAAGAATGTGGATTATGCCGACAACTTCTATATGACCCCTGCACAGCAGGTGGATACCGAGGCTAACTATTGGGATTACTACTTCTTCAACAATGATGGTGAAGTAGATAATCCTATTTCCTCTACGGCTCAAAGCATCTCACAAGGCAGAAGTGCCGTTACTCCTATTCAGTATGCTTACTACCAGAGAGCGAAGGGAGAAATCAGCGAGGCAGAATTGCAAAGCCAGTTGGATGCGCTCAAGAAGAACAACTACGCTAAGGATTATGCCAATGCGGTGTATAAGCAGAGAGTGATGCAGCAGTACAACCTCTCCTTGCGTGGTCGCTCGGATAAGTTCACCAATAACTTGACCTTGAACTATAAATATGATAATAGTGGACTCATCAATCACTTCGCCAACCAGTTTAATGCCCAGTACAAGGGATCTTACGAGGTAGCCAAGTGGTTGACCGCCTCCTTCACCCTCAATGGCATCTACAGCAAGCAGCGTGAAGCAGGCTACGACTACAATGGCTCCTACGCCAATATTTGGGCACAGCCTGCCTATATGCCTTTTTATAACGCCGACGGAAGTGTCAAGGGACAGCATTACTGGTATGATGGTGATGACTACATGACCTTCGACTCACCATTCGAAGACCTGAGCAGCAACCCTGTGGATGAGTACTACAAGAATACGCAGACCACTCGCCGTCAGTATATGCGCTACCATGGCGACTTGCTCTTCAAGATTATCGATGGACTGACAGCCAATGCCCAGTTCGTATATGAGAGCAATCGAAACACGGTTGACTGGATGGCATCGCAAGACAGCCACGTGATGCGTACGATGCGCAATGCCTATTATTACCAGACTGCAGATGGCACCATCAAGAACTATGTGCCTACCACTGGAGGTATGCTCCGCACCACCAATACCAATGGACGCTATTGGACAGCCCGTGGACAGCTCAACTATAGCAAGACCTTCGGCAAGCACGACATCATGGCGATTGCCGGCTTGGAATTCCGTGAGACCAAACAGACGGGCAGCAAGGCTTTGTTGCTGGGCTACGACGACCAATTGCAGACCAGTTCTACTCACACCATCGACTTTGCCACACTGAGCACGCTGAAGTATGCTCCCTATTTCTTTGGTGCATCAGGTGGTTATCCTGCCAGCCAGTTTGTATTTAACCCTTACATTAAGGAAGGTATGGGCATCGTAACAGAACAACACCACAAGTATGCCTCTGGCTACTTCAACTTGACCTATACCTACGATGAGAAGTACAATGTGTTCGCTTCTTTCCGTAAGGACTATGCCGATGTATATGGCTTGAATGCCAAGTTCCGTGGCACCCCATTGTGGTCAGTGGGTGCAGGATGGCTGATTCACAACGAGGACTTCATGAAGGACAACAAGTGGATCAACTTCTTGAAACTCCGTGCCAGCTATGGTGTGACGGGTAACATCTATCAGGGAGCTACCAGTTATATGACAGCCTCATCAGGCAGTCTCAACTCGCTCACCAACTTGCCATACGGTACCATCGAAAGCCCTGCCAACCCGAACTTGAAGTGGGAGCAGAGCCGTACCACCAACATCGGTATCGACTTCGGATTGCTCGACAACCGCTTGCGTGGTTCCATCGACTATTACAATAAGGTGGGCAAGGACATTTTCTCCAATCGTACCCTCGACCCAACCACAGGTTTCACCTCCATGTTTGTCAACATGGCATCCATGCGCAACCGCGGTATCGAATTGCAGGTGACCTACGATTGGTTCAGGGCTGCCACACGTAAGGGTTGGTCATGGACGACCAACTTCACGATGTCTCATAACAAGAATGTCATAACCAGCGTGGAGAACCCATCTACCCGAGCATATCAGCTTACAGACAACCCATACTTAGAAGGCTATCCATACGTAGAAGGCTATCCATCCAGTGCCCTCTGGTCATACCGCTTTGCCGGCATCAGCGACCAAGAAGGCGAGAAAGGTCAGACCCTGTGGTACATCGAGGATGGTGGCAAATCACACAATGCATCCAGCAAGAGTACCAGCATCATGGAATATTCGGGGCAGAGCGAGCCTAAGGTCATCATGGGTATGGACAACAGCGTAAGATGGAATGGTTTCTCATTCAGCATCTTGATGGCATACTATGGTGGTCACATGATGAGAGCCTTGGCTGAGACTGAGACCTTTGGAGTACCAGCCACAGCTATCAATAGTTATTTCTTGAATGCATGGACACCCGAGAATCCAACCAATACGCCAGGTATCGGTCGATATGCTTCTACTGCTGTGGGCTCAGAGCCGGGCTACTCCGACATATCCATCCATCATGCCGACTTCTTGAAGATACGCAACATCGTGTTCGGCTACGATTTCCCACAGCAGTGGATCAAGCATCTGGGCATGAATCGCCTCACCTTGCGATTCCAGATAGACAACCCTAAGTATCTATGGGTAGCCAACAGCGTACACGTAGATCCTGAGACCTTGGGCTTGCGCAATCCCAGCTCATTCATCTTCGGATTGAACGTCAACTTCTAATTGAGAGAATTTTGGACATAAAGACAATTAAAAAGATAAAAACAATGAAGAAAACAATATATAGCTTACTGGCAGTGGCAGCCTTGATGCTGACATCCTGTGAAGATTTCACAGACCTACAGCCTAAAGGCAAGAACTTGCTCACCACCACCGACCAGTTGGAGATGTTGCTCAATACAGAGCTACAAGGTTGCAGTTCAGACATGAGACAAATGGCAGGCGATATGATATACGCTTATAGCAATGTTGCAACTACTATAAGCCAGCCCGTCAAGACACGTAATGTGATTATCTGGACCTACGATGAAGCCAACATGGATAAGATGGCAGAGTTGACATCTACAGATGCCGATTATAGCACTTTTTATGGCTACATCGGAACCATTGCCAACCCTATCTTGACCAAGATAGATGATGCCTCTGGTTCTGAAGCAGCTAAGAAGCAGCTGAAGTGCGAGGCTTTGGCATTGAGAGCATGGTCTTTCTATATGCTGATCAATAAGTTTGCCAAGGCTTACAATCCAGAAACAGCTGCCTCCACACCCGGTATCATCTTGATGACTGAGGACAAGGATATCCAGACACCTCAACCCAAGAGTACCGTGGAAGAAGTATATACCCAGATTCTCAAAGACATCAACGAAGCCATCGACCTGGGCGGACTCCCAGACGTAGCTGTCAACAAGATGCGCTTCAATAAGCCTGCCGCTTACGCTGTCAAGGCATTGACATTGCTTAATATGCAGAAATGGGATGAGGCAGAAGAAGCTGCTCAACAAGCCTTAGCCACCAATGGCGTTGTCAACAATTATAACACCTCCTATCTTGGAACGACACAAGGTTACTTGATCAGTGGAACTTATACTGTCATCAACAGAGAAAAGAAAGGCACTGACGAAGATTATTTTTGCAATGGAAATACTGATCTCTGCAACTGCTACACTCCTACTACGATGGCAAACTTCGAGGATGGACATGCATACAAGGATAAGATGAGTAACTTTAACATGATGTATGATTATCTGATGGATGCAGGTGAAAATATGTTGGGCGAGTCTGGCTTCAACATTACTTACGACCTCAACTCATACTGGAACGATGGTGGTTTGCGCTCTACTCAGATGTATCTCACCATTGCAGAGTGCGAGACACATAAGGGCAACTATGACACCGCCATGGAATATCTTGACAAGGTGCGTGTAAACCGTATCGACCCAGCCAAGTACCAGCCTCTCAAGGGCACCGTCAACACCAAGGAAGATGCCATCGCGCACGTAAAGCAAGTAACACTCAACGAGGACATCTACACCACCAATATCTTCATCGACAAGAAGCGTTGGAACCAATTGGATGATTGGAAACAAGACTACAGCCGCACACTTGCAGGCAAGACCTACACCATCAAGCCAGACAGCAAGATGTGGGTCTTCCCATTCCCAATGAGTGTGATGAACAACAATGACAAGATTACACAGAACTATAATGAATAGAAGATACAGATTTCTATGAAAAAGAGTATATTGATTTCAGCAGCAGCCATCATGATGGCTGCTGCTTGCCAAGCACAGAGTAAGGCTATCAGCGGCTATCTCACCATCAAGGGTAACCTCTCTGACGTAAAAGACACCTTGGTATTGGTAGGCAGCGAGTATGATAACCCAAGAGGTGCCAAAATCACCGACTTAGTTACCAAAAACGGAAAGTTTGAGTACAAGGTAAAACTCGACAAGCCCAAGAACCTCCTGTTCTATCGCCCTTTCAGTCAACAAGACAAAAAGTCTGTTATGATGTCAGGTAGCATACCTGCCATTCCTGGCGAAACCGTTGAGATCAAAGGAACTGTTACCGACTTTCAAATCAAGGGAACTGGTTTCTATAAGCAGTTTGCCAACTTGCACAACATCACCAAAGGCATACAGCAAGTTTATTTTGCTGAAAACGAGAAATACAGCGCCAAGACACAGGACACCAAGGATGAGAACGTAAAAAAAGAGGCAGCAAAGGCTTATCAGGATGCCATCAAAGCTGCTCAGGAGAAACTGACGGCTGACTTGAAGACTTACCTCCAAGCTCACAAGAACGAAGAAGCCTCAGCCTATATTGCTTCTTATCTCGACACCAAAGACCTCGACTTGGTTATGAACACCTTGGATCCAAGCATCGTGAACGGTCGCCTGTCTGGCATCTTTGATGCCGTGAAGGCAAGAATCAAGGCTCAAGAGATGCAAAAGAAAGCCAAAGAAGCCGTGAAGGATGGTAATATGGCTCCAGACTTCACCCTCAAAGACATCAACGGCAAGGATTTTACCCTTTCTTCCCTCCGTGGCAAGTACGTCATCCTCGATTTCTGGGGGTCCTGGTGCGGATGGTGCATCAAGGGCATGCCTGAGATGAAGAAGTATTACGAGAAATACAAAGGAAAGTTTGAAATCGTGGGCGTGGACTGCAACGATACCGATGCGAAGTGGAAGGCTGCCGTAGAGAAGCACCAGTTGCCTTGGCTCCATGTCAAGAACGAGGCCAAAGACCTCATTCCAGAGAAGTATGCCGTTACTGGCTATCCTACCAAGGTCATCTTGAATCCTGACGGCACCATTAACAAGACTATCGTGGGTGAAGACCCTGAGTTCTACAAACATCTTGACTCCTTGTTTGGAGATAAATAATACAATATGAACAAGAAATCATTTTTGCTGCTCGCAACAGCAACACTTGCCCTGCAAGCCTCAGCACAGGGCAAGTTTACCATCAATGGTAATCTGCAAAATGCCGAGGGACAGACGATATACCTCACAACTGGTGACTTCGGCAACACCGAAATTGACAGTACCATTATTGCCAACGGCAAGTTCACCTTCAAGGGGAAATTGGAAGGAAAATTTCTGAATGGCTCTCTGATTATCGGCAGTCTTAATGACTACCGCAATGCCAAGGCTTGGCAGGTAGCCCTCGAACCATTGACAATCACCCTGAGTGGCGATGCCAATGATAAGAATTCTGTCAGTATCAAAGGAGGGAAGGCGCAAGAGGAACTGAATAAAATGACCAAAGAAATGGCTGCTTTCCAAGAACCATTGGCAAAACTCAATGAAGCCTATTATGCACAGCAAACCCAGGAGGGCAGAGATTCTATCTCTAAGTTAATGGAGCCGATATGCAAACAATACAAGGATTATACGACCAACTATATGAAGACGCACACCGACTCCTATTATGCCACCCAGTTCCTCGGAATGCATATGGGCAGTATGACCTATGAGGAAATCAAGGCTACATGGGACAAGATGACACCTGATGTACAGAAGTATGGTACCAGTGCCAAGGAGGTCAAGGACGAGTTGGAAGTATTGACCAAGGTTCGCCCTGGCAAACCTGCTCCCGACTTCACCGCCAACGACATCCATGGTAAGCCCTTCACCCTCTCTAACTTGAAGGGAAAGGTGGTGATTCTCGACTTTTGGGCAAGCTGGTGCGTGCCTTGTCGCAAGAGCAATCCCCACATGCGTGAGCTTTATGCCAAGTATCACCAAAAGGGTCTCGACCTTGTATATGTAGCCGATGACGACAGTCGCCCTGAGAACTGGAAAAAGGCTGTGGAAAAAGACCAACTGGTGGGCGATGGTTACCACCATGTGCTCCGTGGTCTAAAGATTGTGAATCCAGAGACATATACAATGGACAAGACCAATGACATCTCCGACAAGTATGCCATCCATTTCTTGCCTACCAAGTACTTGATTGACAAGAAGGGCAACATCGTTTGCAAAATCAATGAGGGCGAGGATGCTAAGTTGGATGCTATGATAGAGAAGCTACTGAATGAAAAATAATTCTCTCTCTATATACAAATAAGCGAAGCTAAAACTGAAAAGGTCAAGCAAGACTCCAAACTTGCTTGACCTTAGTTTATCTAATAACATACATGTCTCAAAAAACTCACACATGTACATCTGTTCTCTATAGCTTCAAAAGTTTGGCAAACTCCCAAACCACAATGCCTGCCGTTACGCTGACATTGAGCGAATGCTTCGTACCAAACTGAGGAATCTCCAGGCAGCCATCGCTCATATCCACGATGTTCTGCTTTACACCCTTCACCTCGTTGCCGAAGATGACGGCATAGCCGCCGCTGGGGAGTGAAGAGTGAAGAGTGAAGAATGAAGATTTCTCTTGATTGTCTGATTCTAACGGCGTTTGAATAAGCTTTTCATGAGCCTCCGGCAGATTCTGGAGTTTGGTAGAGCCTTCCACCTGTTCGATGCTATAAATAAAAAAGCCTTTCTGCTTCAATTTCTCCACAGCCTCTTCCGTGGTCTTGAAGTATTCCCAATCTACACTATCCTCGCCACCCAATGCAGTCTTATGAATCTCGGCATTAGGAGGAGTAGCGGTAATACCACACAGATATACAGCCTCTACACGGAAAGCATCGCAAGAGCGGAAAACACTTCCTACATTATATAATGAACGCACATCATCCAAGACTACTATCAGGGGAAGCTTCTCAGCCTCCTTGAATTCCTCTACGGTGAGGCGATTCATCTCTATCGTTCTTAACTTACGCATGATATGATACTTCTGATGATACCATGTAGGGAAATTAAGCCTCAGCCTCCTTGGTCTTATAAGCCAAGGCGTACATACGAATCTGCTTGATCATCGCCAAGAGACCATTGCTGCGGGTTGGACTCAGATGATCCTTCAAACCAATCTTCTCTACGAAATAAAGATCAGCATCCATAATCTCGGTAGGAGTATGACCGCTCAATACGCGAATCAGGAGAGCGATGATACCCTTCACGATAAGAGCATCACTATCAGCAGTAAACACGAGCTTGCCATCCTCATAATCGCATTGCAACCATACACGGCTCTGACAGCCATCGATGAGATTCTGTTCATTCTTATATTTCTCATCAAGAGGAGCCAATTCATTACCCAAGTCGATGAGCATCTGATACTTATCCATCCAATCGGTGAAGTCCTGGAATTCCTCTACTACTTCATCCTGCAAATCATTGATTGTAGCCATTATTTTATTTCCTTTATTTCGTTTACGGTAATTAATTTATAGAGTTTATCATTCGGACGAACCTTATCTGGCACAGGGATAGATACTCTCCAGCCCTGCTTGGCTGTCTCTACAGGTTTCAGATCATAACGGATCTCATCGGCTTTGAGATACATCACACCTGTAGTATTTCCTGTAATCAGAAGTTTATCGCCCTGATTGAAGGTAGTAGCTTCCACAGCAACCTCAGCCACACCGAGCTTGGAGAAGTACTTCATCACCTTACCTACGAGTACCTTCTTCTCTGTTGCTACCGAACCATAGTGCTTGTTCCATTCGCCGAGTGTCTGACCCTGGTAATAACCATCCCAGAAACCACGGTTGAAGACAGTAGCCAATCTTTCGTCCCATGCATCCTTCTTTTCCTCAGTAAAAGTACCCTCCAGTACAGAAGCAATCGCCTCCTTATAGCACTTTACTACAGTATAGACGTATTCAGGACCACGGGCACGACCTTCTATCTTGAAGACACGCACACCGGCATCCATCATACGGTCGATGAAGCGGATAGTCTTCAGGTCCTTAGGACTCATCACATACTTATTGTCGATTTCCAGCTGATTGCCCGTTTCATTATCCGTAACCGTATAACTGCGGCGGCAAATCTGTACACACTCACCACGGTTGGCAGAGCGGTTGGCATTAGCCAAACTCATATAACACTTGCCGGAAACTGCCATGCAGAGCGCACCATGACAGAACATCTCAATACGAATCTGCTTGCCCATAGGACCACAGATATTCTGCTGCTCTATCTGTTCGTGGATATGCTTCACCTGATCCATATTCAGTTCACGAGCCAGCACCGAAACATCAGCAAAGCGGGCATAGAACTTCAGCGCTTCCGTATTGGAGATATTCAACTGGGTAGAAAGATGAACCTCCTCGCCCACTTCATTACAATAGCTCATCACAGCCACATCACTTGCGATGACAGCCGAGATGCCAGCCTCCTTAGCAGCATCGATAATCTCCTTCATCGTGGCAATATCATCATCATAGATAACGGTATTGACGGTGAGATAAGTCTTGATACCATGCTCATTGCAGGTAGCAGCGATCTCACGCAGGTCATCGATGGTAAAATGATTGGCAGAATGTGAACGCATGTTCAACTTGCCGATACCGAAATAGACAGAATCTGCTCCGGCTTGGATAGCTGCAGCCAGGGATTCGCGAGATCCCACAGGAGCCATCACCTCAAATTCTTTTATTTTATCATTCATGAATGTCATATATATCTTTTTAGGATGCAAAGTTACACTTTTTCTTTGAGATATGAGCAATACTATAGATTTTTATAGTATCTTTGCAGCCAATTAAAAGCAATTTGTACAAAATAAAGTTCATACAACATGAAAAGAAAGATTATCTTCGCCATACTTGCCACACTCTTCATCGCCAGTTGTGACTACAAGAATCAGCCTTCTTCCCAACCATCAGAGAAAGCTGGGAAGAACAACTTACCTGCCCATGTCAAACTCATCGGCACAACCCCCGTCAAGGACCAGGGACAAAGTGAACTCTGCTGGGCATACGGCATGCTGGCAACCATCGAGAGCGAACATATCATGAAGGGCGACTCCATCAACCTCTCCGTGGCTTACATCGCCCGCATGATGCTGCAGGAAAAAGCCTTGGAATATTATTTTTCTCAAGGTAAAAAACCTATCAGCATGAGGGGTATGAGTTCGATGCTCATTCATTACATCAATAAATACGGAGCCGAACCATACGACAGTTACGAGGACAAGAAAGATATCAACTATAAGGTACTCTGCCGCAAGGTAGAGCAGGTTTGCAACGGTGCTATCGTCAAGGGTGCCGGTATCGCGAAACTAAAGGAAGAACTCAACGATCTCTTCGATTCAGAATTAGGATATATGCCAGCCCAGCAGATTCACATGCTCGGTGCAGAATATACTCCTCTGGAATTTGCCCACAGCGTCTGCTATCCGGAAGAATATGTGGCCCTGACAAGCTTCACCCACCATCCCTTCCGTGAATACTTCTCACTCGAGGTAGCCGACAACCAGATGCATGACGAGTTTCTCAATATTCCTATCGACGAACTGCTGCAGCATATCCAGCAGGCGATAGAGAATGGCCATCCTGTTTGTTGGGAAGGCGATATCAGCGAACCGGGATTCCAGAATCCAAAGAACAACTATGTGGATATCACTTCTGCCGAGCGCCCTGTCACCCAGGAGTCCCGTCAGAAAGCTTTCGAACAGTTGCATACCACCGATGATCATGTGATGGAAATCATCGGCACCTTCGTCCAGGGCAAACAGCGATATTACGTCTGCCGCAACTCCTGGGGCACCAACTGGGGCAATCAGGGCCGCATCTATCTCTCAGAAGATTATATCAAGCTCAAAACCATCGCTGTTTATATGAGTGAAGAGGCTTATATCGGCAAATAACAGCAGAAATATATAGAATAGCTGCAATCACATATAGGAAAAAGCTGCTATTATATATATAATAATGTATAAAGGCGATTAGCCGCTTTCAGCTACATTCTTCTAAGTGCTTGATACAGGTCAATTTTGAGCTAAATACCTGATGTGTGCGCACACACATAGTTGATTTACATCAAAAAAAGGGCTTTTTTGAGACTTTTTCTTCTAAAGATTTGGAAGATACCGAAAATCGTCGTACCTTTGCATCGTCAATAAGACAAAAGGTTATTAGGTTTTTAGGTTAAGATTGTTAGTTGTTTAGGTTTAGTTTTAGGTTTTAGATTGTTAGTTTAGGTAACAGGTATTAGAAAAGGTAAGAAAAAAGATTGTTTATTCAGAAATTAACAGTGTTCAATAGGATTAAGTTGAAAAGGTAAAAAAGAATGTTATAGGATTAACAAATGATGACGCCTGTGTAGCAGAATTTCTGCTTCAGGCTCTGAAATGGAGAGGAACTTTAAATGAAGTCAATCTCCTTTGAGTTATGAAAAATTTGGGAATATAACATTAAAAGTGCGCAAGAGTTCGTGAGAAGTCTTGCGCACTTTCTTTTATCTCCCCTCACTTCATTTCTCATTTCTAATTTCTCATTTTTCTCCCTTTCTTTTAGAAAAAATTCCGATTTTTATTTTGTATTACCGATGAAAAGTCGTACTTTTGCAGAAAAGTGTTGTAATATGGCTAAACATCCTCTTTGGAAAGATGAATACTGGCTTTTGCTATTGCAATTATACCAGAAAAAGCCAATGGGCGTTAAACCTCTCTATTCGAAAGGCATGGTCAATCTGGCTCTGGAGCTGCATATTGCCCCAGAAGTTCTGCACGAACAGATGTTCAAACTCAGAATGGTCACCCCACGCATCAAGAGGCTTTGGGATAAATATGGAGACAACCCTAAAAAGTTGGCTCGTGATATCCATTTGCTCAAGAAAATGGAAGGATGTGGAAATGCAACACAATTCTATCAGGGGGTTTCCATCAGGGAATCATTCGAGCACGACTGGGAACCTATCGAAGCCGAGCCTTCGCTCACTCCCGTCAAGCTGATTATCATCCTCGATCTTTATTTCCAACTCACACCAATCACCATGGTGCCGGAAACACCTGAAATCATTGATCTCGCCAAACTCATCAAAACCAGCACGAAAGTGATAGTAGAGGCCATGAATGTTTTCCAGATTTGCGACCCATACCTCAACAGAAACGATGTGGTGATCAGCAATCTGATAGACGCATGCAGCAAAATCTGGCAGCGATATGGAAACGGAAATCCTGATAAACTCTACAAACTGGCATTGGAACTGAAAGAATACTTCAAGTAAGTAGGAAAAATACTTCTAATAAGAAGATGATATAACTTTTTAAGTAACTTGGAAAGAACTTATTTAAAAGACACGAAACATGACTCAAAAACTCATTCAGACACAGGAGCAGAAACTACAACAGCTCCAGCGACTCTCCGCCCAACAGATGTTGCAGGTGAAGATGCTGGAGATGCCGCTCAACGAACTGGAGGATAATATCAATGCCGAACTGGATGATAATCCTGCCTTGGAAACTGAGAATCCGGACGATGCACTCATGGGAGAGGGCAACGAAGACCGTTCGGCTCTGGATGATTCTGACAACAGTAATGACGATGAATTTGGAGACGATGCCTACGAAGCTCAGTCGGAAAAAGAAGAAAGAAAGGACGAACTGGACCAGGCTTTGGAAAGTATCGGAAAAGATGACCAGATGCCCGACTACAATACTGACAGATATAATACGCAGAACGCCGACTACGAAGAAATGGTTTATGGCAATACGACTTCCTTCTACGATAAGTTGAAGGAACAGATGGACATGCAGATACTCTCTGATAAAGAAAAGCAAATCATGGAATATCTGATTGGTTCGCTGGATGAAGACGGATTGCTCCGCAAAGACCTGGACAGCATCTGTGATGAGCTGATCATCTACCATAATATTGATGTAAGCGAAAAGGAAATTGAGCATGTGCTCCACAAACTCCAGTCGTTCGATCCTGCCGGTGTGGGCGGAAGAAGCCTACAGGAATGCTTGCTGCTGCAGGTAAAAAGACTGCCTAAGGGAGTGCTGCGCAAAACCATGGAGGAAGTATTCGAGGATTATTTCGACGAATTTACCAAGAAACATTGGGATAAAATCAAGTCTGGACTGGAACTCAACGAAACCCAGTTGGAGACACTCAAGGACGAGATACGCAAGTTGAATCCTAAGCCGGGCGCATCGCTTGGCGAGACTGACGGACGAAACATGCAGCAGATCAATCCCGACTTCATCGTAGATACAGCCGATGACGGAACCATTACATTCACGCTCAACCGAGGCAATATGCCAGAGCTGACCGTATCTCCTTCCTTCACCGACATGATAGAAACCTACAAAAGACACAAGGACCAGATGAGCCGGAAAGACAAGGAAGCCCTGCTCTATGCCAAGGAGAAAGTAGATAAGGCCCAAGGCTTTATCGAAGCCATCAAGCAGCGCCGACATACGCTCATCATCACCATGAAGGCTATCATCGACATCCAGAGGCAGTTCTTCCTGGATGGTGACGAGGCTGACCTCAAGCCGATGATTCTCAAGGATGTTGCAGAAAGAACGAAACTTGACATCAGTACCATTTCACGAGTAAGAATCGAGAAATATGTACAGACCAAATGGGGCATATTCCCACTCAAGTTCTTCTTTACAGACAGCTATACCACCGAAGACGGCGAGGAACTGTCAACACGCAAGATCAAGATTGCCCTCCAGCATCTCATCGAAAACGAGGATAAAAAGAAACCTCTCAGCGATGATGCTATTTCCAAGGTCATGAAGGAAAAAGGATTCCCTATTGCACGACGCACCGTGGCTAAATACAGAGAGCAGTTGGGCATCCCGGTAGCACGATTGAGAAAATAAATTCAGGAAAATATACAAAAGGTTACATACAACATAGTTTGTTATGAAAGAGAAAAATATCATATTGGCGGCACGCATCATGAGCATGCTCTTCACCCCTTTCTACCTGCCTTTGGTAGGACTAGTGGCTCTGTTTCTGTTCAGCTATATGTCGCTGCTGCCATTGGCATATAAATTGCCGATGCTGCTCATGGTGTATATCTCCACCATCCTCATGCCCTCCCTGCTGATACACCTATACCGCAAGTTTCAGGGATGGACATCCAAGGAATTGGGCAGGAAAGAGCGCCGCATCGTACCCTACCTGATATCAATCCTGTGCTATTTTGGCTGTTTCTTTCTGATGGAATACCGCAACACGCCGAGAGTTATCAGCATTATCCTGGTAGCGGCATTGGTGATACAGATGGTATGCGCACTCATCAATGTATGGTGGAAGATCTCCACCCACACGGCAGCCATCGGAGGAGTAGCAGGAGGACTGGTAGTCTATTCGATTGCCTTTTCCTTCAATCCTATCTGGTGGCTGGCATTCGTCATCCTGCTGGCAGGCATGGTGGGTACAGCCCGCATGATTCTCCGTCAGCATACGTTGGCGCAGGTGGTAGCCGGATTTTTCGTTGGAGTAGTGTGCGCTCTCTTTATTATATAAGTAAGGTGAGCATTCATTAGATGATAGAACAAAAAATCATTAATATTAAATATAAAAGCAAATGAAACCATTAGTTAGCATTATCATGGGCAGTACCAGTGACCTGCCTGTTATGGAAAAAGCATGTAAGTGGTTGAATGACAACCAGATTCCTTTTGAGGTAAATGCCCTCTCTGCTCACCGCACTCCAGATGCAGTAGCAGCATTTGCCAAAGGAGCTAAAGACCGTGGTGTGAAGGTTATCATCGCAGCTGCAGGTATGGCTGCTGCCCTTCCTGGCGTGATAGCAGCAGAAACACCGCTGCCAGTTATCGGTGTGCCTATCAAGGGTATGCTCGATGGTCTGGATGCCATGCTCAGTATCATTCAGATGCCTCCTGGCATTCCTATCGCCACAGTAGGTGTCAACGCAGCTCAGAACGCAGCTATCCTGGCTGCAGAGATGATTGCATTGGGAGACGAGGAAGTGGCAGAGAAGGTGCAGGCATGGAAGGCTGGTCTGGATGCAAAGATCGAGAAGGCCAACAAGGAACTGCATGAAATCAAATACGATTATAAATGTAACTAATATATCCTGATATGCCCCTTCCCTGGGGCATATCTCATCTTATACATTATGGTAGATTTATTCAATTATACCCGACGCGCTTCTTCTGTTGCCCATGTCGGAGAACTTGACTTAGGCGGTAACAATCCTATCCGCATCCAGTCGATGACCACTACCAATACCAATGATACCGAGGCTTGTGTACGTCAGGCAGAGGAAATCATCAAGGCTGGTGGCGAACTGGTGCGCTTTACCACCCAGGGCTCCCGCGAGGCTGAAAACATGAAGAATATCAATGCAGGAATCCGTGCCGATGGTTTCACCACTCCGCTCGTGGCTGACATCCACTTCAATCCGAATGTGGCTGATGTAGCTGCACTCTATTGCGAAAAGGTGCGTATCAACCCAGGCAACTACGTGGATCCTGCCCGCAAGTTTATCAAGCAGGAATATACCGACGAGGAATATGCCCACGAACTCCAGAAGATTGAGGAACGATTCGTTCCTTTCCTCAATATCTGCAAGGAGAACCATACTGCTATCCGCATCGGCGTAAACCATGGTTCGCTCTCCGACCGCATCCGCAACCGCTATGGCGATACTCCGGAAGGCATCGTAGAGAGTTGCATGGAGTTTCTTCGCATCTGCAAGAAAGAGAATTTCCACGATGTGGTCATCAGTATCAAGTCATCCAATACCGTGGTGATGGTGCGCTCTATGCGTCTCTTAGTGGATGAGATGGAGAAGGAAGGAATGAACTACCCTCTTCACCTGGGCGTTACCGAAGCCGGCGAAGGTGAAGATGGAAGAATCAAGAGTGCCGTGGGCATCGGTGCGCTTCTGGCTGATGGCATCGGTGATACCGTGAGAGTAAGTCTGAGCGAGGAACCTGCGGCTGAGATTCCTGTAGCCCGCCATCTGGTGGATTATATCGGAAAGAAACAGGGGCAGCTGATGATTCCTGCTACGGCTTGTCCTTCTTTCGACTGGTTGCACCCTACTCGCCGGGAAACCGAGTCTGTGGGCAATATCGGTGGCACTCAGGTGCCTGTAGTCATCAGCAACCGTATCAATGGCGAGAGTACGATTTGTGAGAATAAGGATGCCCAACCCGACTATATCTATATAGGTGGAAAGATGCCTAAGCAGTTTGTGCCGGGACAGAGCTATATCGTAGATTACAATGTCTATGAGACCCTCAACTGCAAGCCGGAGACTACGGGTGCCAAACTCTATCCTATCTTCCCTGCTATGGCTATGCCGTTCATCGCCAGCATCAAGGCAGACATCAAGTTCCTCACGCTCCAGTTTGGTACTCCTGCCGAAGAATACATCGCTTGCTTGAAGAATCATCCGGAGGTGGTAGTCATCTGCGTCAGCAATCACCAGAACCGTTTGGGCGACCAGCGCGCCTTGGTTCATGAGATGATGAATGCCGGCTTGAAGAACCCTGTTGTCTTTGCGCAGATGTACCAGCACAGCAAGGAAGAGAAGAGCGACTTCCAGTTGGAGGCTGCTGCCGACATGGGTGCGCTGATGATAGATGGTCTGACCGATGGTATCTGGCTGATGAACAATGGCGACATCCCTGCCCAGACCATTGATGAGACTGCTTTTGGAATACTTCAGGCAGCTCGTCTGCGTACCAGCAAGACCGAGTATATCAGTTGTCCTGGTTGCGGAAGAACCCTCTACGATCTTCGCGAAACCATTGCCAAGATCAAGGAGGCCACCAAGCACCTGAAGGGACTGAAGATTGGCATCATGGGCTGCATCGTGAATGGTCCTGGCGAAATGGCAGATGCCGACTATGGCTATGTGGGCGCCGGTCCAAACAAGGTAAGCCTCTACCGCAAGCAGGTTTGCATAGAGAAGAATATCCCGCAAGAAGTGGCAGTAGAGCATCTGCTTGCCCTCATTGATGCGGATAAGAAATCAAGATGATATAAATCGAATTTACAAGCAGCCGTGTTCTAACACGGATTGTACTTCATAGATTAAAATTGAACTCTTGAAGTCCTCGGTGCGAGATGCATCGGGGACTTTTTTGTGTACTTTTATTTATATCAAGGCTGCCTTTGAACTGAACATCCATGGGATTCTTATTTTTCCACCAGAACCTCCTTCTCTTCATAACGGTCGAAGCCGATGCTCATATCAGCACCGTGCTCCCGAAAGATGGAGATATTCTCATGAGGCTTTTGCCCGTCAGATGATGAGCAGCTACTGGTTTGGCGACGTAGAAGACTACAAGCGTTTTTCTGGCGATACCTTGCGTGAATACAAGCGTTACTTCTCCGACTACGACTACACACAATGGGATAATGATGATTTTCTGGAGCAGAAGCAGCTGTTCGGCATGACCAAATGGTCGAACTCTCTCTGCCAGAAATTTCAGAAGCTATGCCAGAAGATGGAGCAAGCCATCGTGGGGTGGAAATACTTATAACCTCTTGATTTCCAAAATAATATTAAAGTTCACAAGTTTGTGGTCCACAAACTTGTGAACTTTATTTTTTTTGCGTACTTTTGCATCAGAAATCAAGACTAAAGGCATTATGGAAAAAGCATTCGTATATGGTATGTCGGTAGAAGGCAATAACTTCACTGACAGAATAGAAGAAACCAAACGTATCAAGGCTGACTTTGAACATGGCATCAACGTGATTCTTATCTCACCAAGACGTATGGGCAAGACTTCTCTTATCAAAAAGGTTATATCAGAGATAGACAACCCGATGATAAAGGTAGTATATATGGATATTTACGACTGCAGAAGCGAATATGATTTCTACAACCGATTCGCAGAAAATATCATGAAATCATTGGGAAACAAAATGGAACAGGTGATGGAAAACATCAAGCAATTTCTCGTGAGAGTTTCTCCTAAGATATCATTCAGCCCTGAACCTACATCAGAGTTTTCTATCTCGCTTGGCATCACTCCGAAAAATTATTCGCCAGAAGAAATTCTGAACCTCCCTGAAAAAATAGCGAAGGAAAAAGGAGTCCGGCTGGTGATATGTATCGATGAATTTCAGCAGATAGGTGAATTTCCTGATTCTTTGGATGTTCAAAAACGCTTACGTGGTGTCTGGCAACACCACCAGAATGTATCCTATTGTTTCTTTGGCAGCAAACGACATCTGATGGAAAACATCTTCCAAAGTCGCCGTATGCCATTCTATATGTTTGGCGAAATGCTTCACTTGGAATGCATACCTACAGAATATTGGGTACCATTTATCTGTTCCCGATTTGAAAAATACGGCAAATATATATCCGAAGAATTTGCAAAACGGATTTGCGAGACGGTAAAGAACTATTCTTCATACGTACAACAGTTGGCATGGAATGTAATGGCTGAGACTGAAAAGGAAGTGAATGAAGAATGTCTGCTAAGCGGCATCAATGCGCTCCTGCAGCAATGTAACAGTCTTTTCGTACAGCAAACAGAAAGTCTGACTACCTACCAGCTCAACTTCATCCGTCTGTTGTGTAAAGGCATACACTCAGGCTTTACTGCTCAAAACATCACGGAAGATCTTCCATTAGGTAGTAAATCTAACATAGACCGCATCAAGAAATCTCTGATTGACAAAGAGATTATCTACATCGAGAAGCAGGGTGTTTTTCTTGCCGACTGTGTATTTGAACTCTGGTTTAAGAAGGAAATGATGTGATGCCTCATAAATCAGCAAATATCATTATTATAGAGCAAAAACAACCGATAGTGTGCGAAAGTTGATGTTTTTAAACATGTTTTCGCACGTTATCGGCTGTTTTTCATAAAAGTTACACGACCGGTTTACTCATGAGATGCCTCTCCATCCATTCACTTTAGCGGAAACAGAGGAATTGTGTACCAGTAAGCAGCCAGAAAGATTAAGTGTTCGCGCAGCTCTATAAAAGCCAAAAGCACGACCATCTTCTCAGATAGCCGTGCCAATAATATTTTTCAAAACTAAAATAGTTTTTTAGAGAGAGATTCTATTACTTTTGTATCTCCTTACCATCAAAGCCGTCAATGAGCATCTGCATAGCACGCTCTAAGTTCCCTGAAAGGATCATATTTCCTTGCTTTTTCTGTGGCTGACGTTTACCACTTTGCAGATCTTTCATACGCTGCTGCACCATTTTTTTTGCTTCCTTACGTATTTTTTCATCCTGACATTCTTTGACAAGAGGAGAACACCAACGACACAATTGCAAATCAGTAACATCCAAATTTTTATTATTCCAATATTCCTTGCAATATTTAAAATAATCATTCCAATTCTTTGTCTTTTGATTAGCTGTTATCAAGACATCAAGACGTAATTCGTCACGATTAGATACATTACACTCCTCCATCAAAGCAACCCATTTATTCAACAAATCCATATCAAGAGTTTGCTTATCACCATCAGTCTTCAGAACCTGTCTAACAAATCCACGCCAAACACTCTGCAATTTCATATCTACAGGAGTTTCACCCAATGTTTTCTTCAAGTCATTTGGATGCTTAGCCGTATAGATAAAAGCCTTGCTAAAAGGATTATTAATATAGCGCATGAAAATCATAGCAGATGCAGAATCTGATGCAAAACTTTCAGCCTTAGGGTCAAGCAATGCTTCTGCCACATCATTGGCACGCTGATTTTTATAGGCATTACCTAAGGATGTAAGATATTGCTTTAAGAAAGATTCATCTCGATTTCCCTGTTCCCATTGCTTGTCCATATCAATAGAACCATTATCGATACTCGCCTTTTTTACTCTATCAATAAATCCATCAGCATCACTTCCACCCAAAAAACGTCCAATTTCCTGAGCATCGGAATTAAAAATAATAAAAGTAGGAAAAGCACTTACTTGAAACTTTTGAGTTAAAGATGGTCCTTCTCCCTTCTCCATATCAATCTTGATACAAATAAACTTAGGATTCATGAAATCACCGACTTTTTTCTGAGGAAATATGTCACGTGCCATCATCTTGCATGGTCCACACCATGAAGTATAACAGTCTAAAAATACCATTTTATTCTCAACCTTAGCTTGAGCTACGGCTTCAGCAAACTTTGTACCCTCTTTACAGAATTTCATACCTTCTGTAGTCTGAGCATTCATCTGTATGGCAAGACCTAACAACGCCACCAGAAATAAAAATATTTTTTTTCTCATCGTTTATTGTTTGTTTATGTTACAATTATCGTTCCATGACATATTTCCATGCCATATCCTTTACTTTTCCTGGGACATTATATATCAAAGGATCACCCATGATAACACCACTAGCAGGATTTATAGTAAACTCATACAACTTTCCTTCATTTGTTCTCTTATTCCATGTAGCCACATGCATTACCGTATTTGCATTAGGCATTATCGCCAAAAATATCGTACGGAAATAATATTTTTGCAATCTAACGCAAGTTACTTCTTCATCAGTATCTGGGGCAGTCCAAAGAGGAACAGCCTCAGTAGATGAAGCATAACGAAGGCAATACACACTATTTGCAGCACTATAGAGCAAAAACTCACCCATGAATGGTGCAGCAATAGAGGTCATATCCTTAACATTTGGCGAGTTTGTTATGTTGTAAAGACCTGTTCCTATGTTATTTGTAGCAGAATTGGCCGTGTTGAAATTAGCTGTTAAGAGATAACGATTGTCATCTTTATCCATAATATAATATTCCTGATAATTTCTTCCCCAATCGCTCATCACATATTTCATACCAACATTATTAACATCCACAGGACAAGTTGCATCTTGACTTGCAAAAGGAACAAGACTAATGCCAGCACGATTTACGCCCAGAAATTTTCCATTCGTATTGTCATACACAACTGCATCAAATGCCATATTTTTTACCTCACTTGCATAAGGTGCCAAAGAACCATAATCTCCAGTTTTTGCCTGACCAAAGAAATCATTACGAGATAAACCACTAAAACTTGAAGAATATAGTTTATTATCATTGATGATGATTTCACCACCTCCTGCTACACTTTTTACTCCATAGTAACTAAGGCCAAGAGTAGATGGAGTCTCATAAAACATCTGGTTGAGATTTAAAATACGTTCAAATGTATCATTATTCAAGCCACAGAAATCCTTGTCTGTCTGTATGAATACAGGATCACTACCTTTAGCTAAATCTACAGCTGGTCTCATAATTCTGATAGGATTTCCATCCATTGGTTGCCCACCATTAGAAGAACTATATAGATTCCAAAACTCTTTATTCTGTATGATATTTTTCTTTACCAAAGGATTGACAACCAAACCTATATCACTCTTTCCAGGGTTATCAGAAGGTTCATATAGCAACATCCAACCTGCAGTTATAGATTCTTCTACTTGACACTTTACCTTAAAATACAGCTCAGTTCCATCCTCACGATTAGTAACTGTCAATAAGATATTATAAGAAGAGGCTGTACGCGTAATCTCGGCATCCAACTTAGCTTGATGACCAATTGTATCAACCGTTTTATCAACATTTGCACCAGAATAAGCAGAATATATAGTCCAAACATAATCAAGGGGCATATTGGCATCATGATTAGCCAACTTACCATTATAATAGACATTTGGTTCTATCTCCAACTTATCATATCTGGATATGACATACGCCTCTTGTATGCCAAGATCAGCAGTATCAATACGCACCTCCGACAATTCATGATAATCATAGTTACCCTTATCATCATAGCATGAAGTAAGAGAGGCACAGCCCAATAAAGCTAATACGCTTAATATATTGAATAATCTTTTCATAGATTTTCCTTCCTTGCTTTTTAGAATGTTACAATATTACCAGTCTCATCTGTAAGAGGAGTTTCATGAGTTTCATTATACTCCTGCAAAGCTAACTTCATCTTCGATACTAAATAATTAGCATAGTTGTTCGATATGGTATTAGTCTCCTCATCATACGTAATGGTAGCATTATAAGAAATCTTAAAGTCCACCATATTTAACTCTTGTATCATGAATTGATATTTTACTTTACTATATTCACCAAAATAAGCACTCAATGGTCTCATTGGATAGGTAGCAGTATCCCAATTATCTGGTTTGCTGAGATAATTTTTCAAAACTATCGTCAATGTCTGCAATTCAGTTGCACCCAAAAGGAACTCATCATTTGCTTTCATTCTGAATTTGAGATGTCCATCTTTTTGGGTAAAAGCTTGAGGGTTCTTTAATTTGGAAGTATCAAATGTGATATTGAACTCACCTAAGGTTTTACCAGCCTTTATGGTATATGAGCCAAGAGCATAACTCCCCTCAGCTTCATCTAAGTCTCCATCGTAAGCTTCTAATTGGAAAGTACGATCCAGATCAGACAATGTTCCTATGATACGAGCATAAAAGCGAATATTCTTTTCACCCAAAGCATAAGAATAATTATAAGTCACACTATCTTGTGGAATGGTTTCTGTACCAAACCATATATTCAAGGCAGAATAATTGGCATCAAATTCTGGATATTCGTTTTTGCTGCAACCCACAAATATCAGACTCATAACCAATGCCAATACAACTGATTTATGTATTTTATAGTTTGTCATCATTTTTTGCTTCATTAAATTACATTATCTATTGTTGTCACGCTGAACTGCATCTGTCTCAGAAATTGGAAGTGGGAAAGTATAAGCCTTTTGCGCTACCATATCTACATCTGAACCTAATACCGATTGAATATTCAATCGCTTATAGAGGAAGAACAATTGTCCCTCACCCAAAAATTCTCTTCTGTATTCCTTAATCAACCAATCATAGAAATTTTCAGGAACTGCATTAAGAGGACTCACAATATTACGTGCCGTACGCAAATCATTGATCGTAGTTAGAGCATCTTCTCCTTTACGGTATTGACACTCTGCAAGTATCAGATACATTTCACTCAACCGAATCATTGGAAGTTTCTTAGTATAATAAGAATCATCACCACTACTTTCTGTAAACTTGGTAGAGAATCGATAGTCAGCCAATTCACCTACACCAGATTGAAAGAGGTAAAGATAGCGATAGTCACTTGTCTCTTGTTCATAATAATCCAATAGAGTTTGCTGATCAACGGAAAAGCTATTGCTACTCATATCTGGATTAAAATAATTATCAGATATAGAAGACATCAAGTCATCATTAAGACCGAAAAGTTGCTCTGTAGCAAAACTATTATCCTCACCCTTACTCAACTTATCAACAGTTGCCCAAGAGAAGACTTTAGAGTTTATAACCTCCTTAGCAGCTTTTTCTGCTTCGGTATAATTGCCCATCCACATATAGACTCTAGCCATCAAACCACGTACTGCATAATAATTCAAATGCTTTTGGCGATTCTTAAGATAGCCATTGTCTTCTAACTCAGTAATTTCCTTACCAGTAGCTATAGGGTCGGTATTCTGAAGTAAGTTTGCTGCTGTTGTCAAATCAGCAATAATCTTGTCACATACTTCACTTACTTTCAACTGAGGAGAAACCTTATAGGACATAACAGTACAATAAGGAATAGAAGGTTTATCTGGAGATTGGGCATAACTTACACCAAAGCATCTCAATAAGTCGAAATGCAAGAATGCCCTCAATGCCAAAGCTTCACCCTTAATGATACTATAATTATCTCCAGAAAATAATTTCTGACTATTATCAATATGAGAGAGTAAATTATTTGCGTTGACAATACCATTATAGTTTGTCTTCCAAATACCTTCTATCAACGACTTGGAATAAGTTGTTGTATAATCAAATTCTGCCATATCATCATAGGTAGAAGAAGGATAATCTGTCCACTCCTGTCCTAATACTGCTACAGCTCCGAATGTAAGATTTTTAGCGTATGTATTATCGCTGACCATAGATGAATAGACACCAGCTAAAGCCTCCTTATAGCCTTGTTGAGAACTGAAAAGTTCTGAATCTTCTACTTGTGATTTCGGTTGTACGTCAAGCCAATCGTTGCAAGAACTTAAAGTACTTGCCAAGCACATAGTCAACAAGACATTATATATTGTTTTACTTATTTTCATTGTTGTCATATCGTTTGTATTTTTAAGAATGTTGCTGCCAATGAGAAAGAGAAAGAGCGAGCATATGGATAATTGAGACCACGCTCTGTCTTTACCGTTGAAATACGGAATACATCACTCATATTAAAAGACAACTTGAGGCGTTCTACCTTGATACGTTTCAACCAATTCATATATTTGAAATCATAATAACAAGAAAAAGAAGCCAATTGTATCTCATTATTGTCCTCTACGAATCGAGAAGTTGGATATGTTGTCGATGGTGAAGAAGATATATGTTTATAGATAGCTATATCCCCAGGATTTTGCCAAGTATCATTCAAAACTCGGCGATCCACATTATATGCCACATTCACATTCTCCACTCTATCCACCAACGTCTGATTGTAATAATCGCCACCAAAACGATAGCTAAAAGAACAAGTCATTCCTATACCTTGATATTCACCACTAAAGCCAAAGTTACCATGATATTTCGGATTACTATCACCAACAACCACCTTATCGTTTGTATCATAATTATAAGTCGTAGTCAAACCATCCTTTTTGAGGAATAATTCACGTCCCGTTGTCGGGTCAATACCAAGAGAACGAACAGCCCAAATGGCTGTCATAGATTGTCCCTCTTCATATCTTATAATTGGCGCTGTGTTCTTATTATTATTAGCTTCTTCCTGATTCTTATCATTAAAAGCTTTTAATGCATCATTGATTTTAGTCACCTTATTCGTATTGTGACCTATAGATGCATTTACAGAAAAGTAATTGGTTCCCTTCTGATAAAAACGCCAATTGACAGTTACCTCAAAACCTTTGTTTTCTACATTTCCCAGATTTTCATAATAACTACTGAAACCTGTAGAAGAAGGTAACGTCAGAGCTAATAGTGCGTCTTTTGTCGTACTCTTATAAGCATCAAAACGTATATTGAGCTGTTTGAACATCTGCAAGTCGAAACCTAAGTTCAAGTCGCCTGTCTGCTGCCATTTCAACTGGTTGTTAGACATAGCCATCAAATAGGCTCCCGTGATATTATCGTAACTTATATTATCATAGAACTTATATGTAGCCTTAGCCTGATAAGGATTGAAATTCTGACTACCTGTCAATCCGTAAGAACCGCGAATCTTGAATAAGTTGATAAAACTCAAATTTTCCTTGACAAATTTTTCATTATGCAAGTTCCATCCCAAACCAGCAGACCAGAAGGTACCCCAACGATTATCAGAACCATAAACAGAAGAACCATCAAAACGGATAGAAGCATCTGCTAAATAACGATCATCATACGAATAGTTTAGTGCACCAGTAAAGCCAACCTGTCGGGTTGTTCCTTCACTTCCTGATGGGCGTCCATTATCAGCATACTGCTTGGCAAAAGAAATATGATCAACGTGATTATTAAGAAATCCCCACGCTGTCATTCCATGAGTATCTGAAGTACTCTCGCTCAAACTCCATGCGGCATTAGCCAACAAAAGATTCTTGCCAAATTGTGCATTATAATTGGCAGTAATATCGGATGACAATGTATGACTTTCACCGTCAGTAATGCTATAAGAACCTCTTTTATAATAGTTGTCACCTGTCCACTCAGAAAAGCTTGTATGGTCACCAGGATAGAAGTCCTCACGTTTATTAGTCTGATAAGTATAACCAATACGACCAGTAAAGCGCAATGCTTCCAGAGGTCTCCATTCTATATAAAAATTTTCCGTATATTCTGTATATTTTGATTGATTTTTTGTTCCGATTGAAGCATTATACAATGGATTATAATATACCAAAGTAGTAGCACCATAACCTGCTGGTGTAAATGTTCCTAATACTTTAACCAAATTTCCATTTGCATCATAAGGAGAAAAATAAGGATTCACAGACACATAATCTGAAAAAGAACCATATGGAGAGTCTATTGCCTTATTAGATGTAATGGACAAAGAATTACGGAAAAGAAAATCCTTATAACGGTAAGACAATTTAACATTTCCAGACATGGTGTTACGATCAGAACCTTTCATAACGCCCTTAATTCCATTGTAACTTACATTGGCGCTATATCTCATACGCTGATCACCACCTTCCATATAAACTGTATGCTTTTGACCTACACCAGTACGTAATGGCTGGGAAAGCCAATAAGTATCTACACCGCGAGCTATATTCTGCTGAATAGCATTATATTGCTCACGAAGCATCTGATTATAATTTGGATCTGAAGAGGTATATCTACCAGCATTATATTCTACCTGGAGTTTTTCTGCAGCATTACATAAATCATATGAAGTCAAATCTGGCGCTTGAATATTCAAGTCACCATTATAGGTAAGACGCAAACGTCCAGTTTCTGGCTCAATTGTTTCAACAACAACAACTCCATTGGCCGCCTTAGAACCATAAAGAGATTTAGCTGCAGCATCTTTCAACACAGTAACAGACTTCACACGATTCATGTCAAGATCAAAAATCTGCTGTTGTGTTGATTCAAAACCATCCAAAATAAATAAAGGTGCATTCGGATTACCATTATATTCACCCTGAAGTCCTGAAAAAGAAGAATTACCACGTATCGATATATCGTTTAAGGCATTCGGGTTGGAACCATTCAGAAAACTATCATCTACAAAAAAGGCAGGATCCAAATTAGCAAGACTCTTCAATACATTCTGATTACCCACAGATTTCAAATCATCTTGAGTATAAGAAGCTGATGCACCCGTGAAACTAGATTGGCGGTAATTAAACAAACCTGTGACAACTACTTCATTAAGCATCTGCTTGTCTTCTTCCATTTTGATAACAACATTATCAACATTTGATCTGCAATTAACAAAATAAGGAGAAGCCTTCATACCTAAAAAAGAAGCTACTAATGTTTCACCCTTTCCCTGTTCCAAATCTATCATAAAGTAACCATTTTCGTCGGTAACAATACCAACACCTTTTCTACCTGCTACCTGTATAGTTGCAGCAGGTATCGTTTCTCCATTACTATCAACAACCTTTCCACGAATTGTAACCTTATTAATTTTTGTAGCAGGAACTGATTTTGGAGCAGTTTTTTCCTTCACAGAAATAAAACCATTATGCTTGGTATAAGATACAGGAAGCCCCTTAAGCACTTGAACCAATGCATCTGTTACATTTGTTGCTTTCACATTAGCATTAACCTTGTACTTTTCTAAATCTTCGTACGAAAAGATGATTTTCGTACCAAATTTCTCCTCCAATTGCTTCAATACTGAAGTCAAAGGTTTGGAATTGATTACTTGCTCATACCTCGTCTGATGCTTTTGAGCAATAATATAATTGCTTCCCAAATTAGGCATCATCAATGCAAAGCATGATAAAAAAAGAAGTTTCTTCTCTCCCATATCTGCACTTTTATTTTATTAGTACTATGGAACAAAATATGTCCCTTATTCTTAAAATTATGCAAATATGACGTATCAGTTTCTAATTAAGGTACCCCTAATTGATAATATTTTTCAAGAAATACTTTCTTTTTGAAAGATTTTCCTAAAATATTATTATAATTCTGCTATAAAATAGAATTATTCTATTACAATCACATTATTACAAACCTTTACATTAAGATCAGAAGTAGCATTAAGCAACTTTAAAGCTTCATCCAAACTGTCCCTGACATTACACATATAATGGAAATGTTTATTGAGCAAATGTTCATCCTTACAAACTACATTCACATTATATACACGTCCCAATTGCTGTAAAATAGTACGTAAGGAAGCATTGTCAAAATACAAGATACCTTCTCTCCAACTCGTAAAATCCTTAGGATTTACATTTTGTACCTTTACACAACCACTTTCAACGTAAGCATCTTGATTAGGAGTTATTCTCACTCTATCTTTATTTAAAGAAACTTCAACGGAACCCTCAACCAAAGTTACATGCACATCATCAGAATTATAACAACGAAGATTAAATTCTGTACCCAAAACTTTAGTGGATATAGAATTTGTCTTGATAACGAAAGGATGAGCAACATCATGATGAACCTTGAAATAACCCTCACCACAAAACTCAATTTCTCTCGTATTATTGCTGAATTTTTTAGGATATTTCAAGATACTTTTGGCATTGAGACAAACTTCCGTACCATCAGGCAATGTTATATTTTTCTGCTCATTTGCTACAATTGTAATCATATCTACCTTTGCAGTGGCTATATTCTTTATTTTTTCTAAAAGAGTTGTCTCTTTAGTTGTTGAAGGAGATTCTTTGATTTCCTGATTGGATGCGATTGGATGCTCTATAGATTGAGAATCATACCATATAAAACCAGCAACGCTGAGTAAGATAAAGACAATACAAGCTGCAGCATAGCGCAACAACTTAACTATCATAGGAGTTTTCTCAATACTTTCTTTTTGTTTATTTCTTTGCTTCTTGACAAACTGATTCCACGCTACATCAATATCAGGTTTTTCACCCATCTTTCTATTTATAGCCTCGTCCAAGTCAAGTATTTCAGATACAGCCTCTTTACCCTCCTCTAAATTGAGTAGAGTATCCAGAGACTCTTTGCCTAGGTTGGAATCATCAAGAGCTTCTAAAATTTGCTGTTGTATATCTTGATTTTCTTTCATTGAATTCTATTTTGTAATAATAAAACGAACTTATAGAAAAAAACGACACCTCTAATCATTTATAATAAGTTAGAAGACGTTAAGGTTAGTAAAATTTGTGACCTCGAAACTTTTGTCGCATATAGCTGAGTGCCTGCATGATATGCTTTTTAACTGCACTCTCACTAATTCCCAATTCCATTGCTACTTCACGATATTTCTTTCGCTCTACATAGCAAAGCCTAACTATCTGTTGAGTACGAGGAGTTAATTCTTCCAAGGTATCCATTATCGCTTGAATTTTTTCTTCATGTATGTCCCAAGTTTCAAAAATGGGAGTTTTTGTTTCTATGTCTCGCATACTTGCTTGCACAAACTTGCTCCTTATATCTTGCTTTCGTATATAATCCAAGCAGGCATTTCTGACAGTTTTCAACAAATAAGACGAAACATTATCTACCTCTTCGTGTTTCAGCTTACGCCAAACAAGTTCGAAAGCATCGGATACAACATCCTTGCTTGCCTCGTCATCATGCAAGATGCGCAAGGCAAGGTAGTAGGCTTTAGAATAATGATTCCTAAATACTATCTCGAAACTATATTCGTCCATCAAAACTCAATGTTATACAACAAATACAGTCTTGCCCTATTTTTTGTTAGATAGAACAAGACTGTATTTTTTTATATTTTCTCCTCTTCTTACTTCACAATAGAAGTAACAGGATTTCTAACGCCCTTCATACCAATGAGGAAGGCCTTGGCACTACCAAACTTCAGGAACATGTCCAGACGTACGGGTACATGATTTTCATCATCAGTAATGTAGAAATCGACGATGCGCTTATACTTGCCCTTCTCATACTCCTGATAAGCCAGACGCAAACAACGATACTTCACACCATTGTCGGCCTTGATGGTTTCTCTGCCCGCAAACTTAATCTGGGCAGGAGTACGGCCATCGCCATCCACAATCGGGAACTTGACTACATAACCCTTCTTCCAGTTGGCAGGATCGAAACTACGGGCACGGAGGAAGATGTTCAGCATGTCAAATACGCAATCATCATAGCTGACTTTCTTCCAGGAATGAGAACCGTCATTACGCTGACGATGCATCTTGACATGACACTTGCCGCCAGAATAGCTGTAGAAATCCTCATCTACCGTATATCGCTTGCCCTCACGAGCTCCCTTGCGGAAATACATCGGAGACATATCGGTACCCGTATAGCTCAAAAGCGTATCACGAAGGACAAAGAAATCATCTACCTTGTGATTTCCTCTCGTCACCAATGAGGTGCGATAAGCGGGCTTGCCATGCTTGGTACTCTGCACAATAGACATGCTGGCTGTACCAGCCTTCACCCACACAAACTTCCAGTTGTAATACAAATTGTAAGTGAGAAACTCACCCGACTTGAAGGCTGTATTACGGAAAGTACACTGGGCAGACACTGTAGTGCTGACCATCAGCAGTAATACTGCTATCCACAATGACTTCATTCTTTTCATAGTTCATCATATTTTAGGAATGTATTGTATGCCAAGTTTCTTGGCACGCTCTACATTCTGGTTCTTTACTTTTTTCTCCTTGTCTGGCTTCTGCTTGGTGATGGCACCTGGCTTCTGGTGTGACAATGGTTTCTCCTTAGGATCCCAAGATTCCGTGACATCCCACTTCGCCTTACATTCGATAGCTCCAGGATAGTAATATACTTCTTCTGCCTGCTGGTCTTCATCATAACAGCCCGTATCCCACTTGCCGTTATTGTTGCGATCCACTATCAGGCGCAAGTAATATTTCTGTGGCTTCAGATAATAAAATTCTGCCACACCATTGATGGCCTTCACTTCCTTGACTACCTGATCCTGACCATTGAGCAACTGTACAAGCAGCGGTTCGTCAGTCAAACTGGTGATATTGACCAGAAGAGTACCATACTCATCCAGCGAAGATACCTTGAATCCCTGTTTGATAGCCTTGGTAGCCAATCCGTAGATGTCTTCGAAAGCCGCAGAATCCACTTCCAGACTATATTCGATATCCGGACGCCATTCGCCTCGCAACTCATATTCCCTCAACTTATTCGGAACCGGTTTAAACTCGAAAGGTGCCCGATACCAGAGCGTATCATGCTTGGCATAAAGATGAATGCCTGCCGTATCTGCCTTTGAGAGAGGCGTAGGGAACATAAATCGGATGTTCTTATCGGGATCCAACTGGGATGAGACGCCCACCTGCACTTCCAATGGCTTGAGAGGCATGATGGAATCATAAGGCTCCCCTTTCTTCTTGAGTTTTTCTTGTTTCTTGGTCCAGTCTTCCAGTTCCTTATTGAGCTGTTTCTGCCGCTTGGCGTATGGAGTCTTTGCCAATATCTCCAATGTATCAAGCTTATCCACCAATACGCCGGTACTGTCGGTCATGCGATAAGCCAATTCCATCCGCAGCGTGTCCTGATTGACCAACGCAGTATCTTTCAACCAGTAAGTAAGGGTATCCTTCTTCTCTACTGCCTCCAGCAGGAAAGCATCTTTCTCATTGAAATTCAGACCCTTGATGGTAGGCAGGATGCTATCTCCATAACTGAAGAAGAGAGAGAAATTGTTGGGTTCCTTGCGCTCTGACTTCAGAAAATAGCGGTCGGTAAGCGTTTCGGTGAATGCTCTCAGCACAATATCGTCTGGATAGAAATGGGTGTAATCCACCTGGGCGATAGACTTGATATGAAGGGTATCAATCCAAGTGGTATCCTGTCTGACGTCCGGCTTGCAGGAAGGTACGATGATGTCATGAGAGAAAGCTAATTTCTCGCTTTTCTGATTGAACATATAGTTGCCATCCATATCCTGCAAGGCATAGATGCGATAAGAACCTGGTGCAATACCCTTCACTACGAAACGGCCACGGCTATCCGTACGGCTCACTCGGAGCATCGGCTTGGTCTTGAATGCAGAATCAGCCTGATCGCTATACAGACCCACCAAAATACCCTTGATCGGTTCCAGATTTTCTGCTTCGAGCACATATCCGGATACTTCCATGGTGTCGATAGCCTCGCCCGTAGAAAAACTATAGGTGAAGTTACCCATCGGATTGTTCTCATTGTTATCGCTGATAGCATCAGAGAAATCAATGGTATAAGTCGTATTCGGCTTCAGGGAATCGACCAGAGAGACGGTGATTTTCTTACCCGCAGCCTTGATTTCTGGAGCCTCCAACTGAGGTGGAGACACGATGACTTTCTCAGAAGGATTGTCGAGCTTGATAAACTCATCGAAGTAGATGCTTACTTTCTTGCTCTTCACCCCTACTCCGCCATCTGCCGGGTCGGCGCCTATCACCTTAGGCGGAGTTTCATCATACCATCCTCCATCTGGCTGTCCCATCTTGGCACAGGAAACCAAAAGCAGAAAAGCAAGCAGATAGAGAGGCAAAAACAGAGTTTTTTCCTTCTGGCTGTTTCCAACTAAAAAATCTAATATCTTCTTCATTATTCTTACCTTTCTGCTAATTATTCTTATCCTTTAATATATCATAAACTTCCGGATGAAGCCATGATTTACTGATTCATCTGGAGCATCTCGTCGATATTCTTACGGCTGTTGCTCAGACGAGGTATCTTATGCTGTCCACCCAACTTGCCCTTGCTCTTGAGCCAGTCGTTGAAGAGATTAGGACGGGCCTTCACAATCTCCAGATGCTGGAGAGTAACATCGTGGAAGCGCTTTGCCTCATAATCACTGTTGATTTCCTGCAGATGCTGATCCAACAATGTGGCAAACTCATCGAGACTTGCCGGTTCCTTAGAGAACTCTATCAGCCACTGATGACGGCACTTTGCATTACTGTCCATAAACACAGGTGCTGCCGTATATTCTGCCACCTGGGCTCCAGTCTTATCACAAGCATATTTCAGTCCCTTCTCGGCATTGTCCATAATCAGTTCTTCGCCAAAGGCATTGATGAAATACTTGGTACGACCCGTGATGACAAACTTATATGGATTCTTGCTGGTAAACATGACTGTATCACCGATGAGATAGCGCCACAATCCACAGGAAGTAGTAATAACCATCGCATAGTTCTTGCCTATCTCCACTCCCTGCAATGGCACTACGGTAGGATTGTCGGTACCAAATTCATCCATCGGGATAAATTCATAGAAGACATCATAATCCACCATGAGCGACATGGAAGGGTCTGACGGATCATCCTGCAAACCGAAGAATCCCTCGCTGGCATTATAGGTTTCCATATAATGCATGTTAGGAGAAGTGATGAGCTGCTCATACTGCTGGCGATAAGGAGTAAAAGCGATACCGCCATGGAAGAAGACCTCCAGATTAGGCCATACCTCCTCCAGATGCTTCTTGCCGGAAAGTTCCATCACACGAACCAATACGCTGAGCATCCAACTTGGAACACCTGAGATATTGGTTACGTTCTTATTCATCGTTTCACGGGCAATGCGGTCGCGTTTCACCTCGAAATCGCTCAGAAGAGCTGTCTGTTTCTTAGGAACACGCACCAGATTGGCAAGTGGATTGATATTTTCGATGAGGATGGCACTCAGGTCTCCCACCAGACTTCCCTCTACATTATAATTAGGTGAATGGCTGCCGCCGAGAATCAGACTCTTGCCATCAAACAGTTTACTTTTCGGATTATTACGGAGATAATATGCCACGGCATCAAAGCCACCGGCATAGTGGATGCCATGCAATCCGTCTCGTGAAACAGGGATAAACTTACTCTTGTCATTGGTAGTACCAGACGACTTAGCATACCATTTCACGGTTCCAGGCCAGAGAACATCCTGCTCTCCGTGGCGCATACGGTCGATATCCCCTTTCAGTTCCTCATAGGAATTGACAGGTACATTTTTTGCGAATTTCTCGTAACTATCAGTCGTATTTAGTAGATGCTTAATGCCATATTCTGTATTTTTGCCCTTATTGATAAGGTGCATGAGTACTTTATGCTGCATATGTTCTGCATCATAAAGGTACTTCTCCAACTCCTTTTGGCGAGGTTTGAAGACGTTGCTTACTATACTTGTTAAACTCATATATGATATTAATATCTTTTGAGTTGCAAAATTAACCTAAACTTTTCATATAGAGAAAGTTTTTACTATTTTTAATATTAAATATATGACTTTAAAAAGAAAAGAAGAATGACTAAGGCTCGGAATTCGCATATTTTATTCGTAATATAGCTTATTTTTCTTCAAGTCAATATAAAAATGATAGCAGTTCCCCAAAGCGGACACGATAAAAGATTCAACAGATAATCTGCGCTAACATACATTTTTACATACATTAGCGCAGATTATCCGTGAATAATTTGCGCTAATGGCCACTTTTTTGTATCTTTGCGCAAAAAATAACGAATCAAATATGGAACAGGAGTTGGTAGGAAGAGAAGTTGAACTTGAAGACCTCAACAAATATTTAAACTCTGAAAGATCTGAGTTTATCGCCGTTTACGGAAGAAGACGTGTGGGAAAGACTTTTCTCATAAGAAAAGCCGTAAAGGATCATTTTGCCTTTTTCATGACAGGAATGCATGGCGTTGGCAAAAGCGAGCAACTTGTCAACTTTAGCATAGCTCTGCAAAAATATACTCACTCTGCAACTCTTCAAACTTTCAAGAGTTGGTTATTGGCATTCTATGGCCTTGAACAATATTTGGAATCACTCCCCCACGGCAAAAAAGTCATTTTCATAGATGAATTACCTTGGATGGATACTGCCAAATCTGGCTTTATCCCGGCATTGGAAAACTTTTGGAATAGTTGGGCTGTACTACGTAATGATATCAAACTCATCGTTTGTGGCTCTGCCACTTCTTGGATGATCAACAACTTAATTCGCAATCGTGGAGGATTACACAATCGCCTAACCCACCACTTGGTTCTTAAACCATTTACACTACATGAGTGTGAAGAATACTTCCAAACATATCACTTCGGATATAGCAGAAAACAAATAGCTGAATGCTATATGGTGATGGGTGGAATACCGTATTATCTATCCATGATGGACAAATCGAAGAGCTTGGCACAAAACATTGACCAACTATTCTTTGCGGAAAATGCAGAATTAAAAGGTGAGTTCGACGAACTATATCGTGCCTTATTCAAAAAATCTACCGACCATATTGCCGTGGTTACTACTCTTGCCAACAAGGGTATTGGCATGACACGTCAAGAATTGGTGAAATCCTCAGGTCTTACTGACAATGGAGCTTTCTCCACGGTATTAGAGGAGTTGGAACAATGCGGTTTCATCCGTTTATATGAACCATTCTCCACCAGCACAAGAATGAGCGGTGATTCTCGTCAGAAACGAAATACACTATTTCAATTGATAGATTTCTACACGCTCTTCTACTTCAAATTCATCAAGCACAATAAATACCAAGACTCTCATTTCTGGTCTTCATCACAAAATACGCCTATGCACCATACATGGATAGGACTATCATTTGAAATGCTCTGCCTAAACCATATAGAGAGCATCAAACAGTCCCTCGGCATATCGGGTGTTCAAACGATAGTCTGTTCCTGGCGTAGCAACAAAACAGAAAAGGGCGCGCAAATCGACTTACTTATAGATCGCAAAGATGAAACCATCAATCTCTGTGAAATTAAATTCTATAATGGTCCATTTGAGATTAGTAAGGAATACGAAGAAAAGTTGCAAAATAAAATCAGTACATTCTTAGAAGAAACAAAAACTAAAAAATCTCTCATCCTTACATTCATTACTTCCTTTGGGATAAAGGAGAATAAACACAGCGATATCGTGCAAAAACAAATCACAATGGATGATTTATTTACGCAAAAAATATGATAATACCAATAAAGGCTTTAGTGAAATAGCCAATCACTAAAGCCTTTATTGTCTGCTTTTATTCCTCTGCAAATGCAGCGGCTTCGGCGGCAGCGATGATATCCTCACGGCTCTGTATCTTAGGCTGTGCGGAAATATCGCTCAAATCAAATTCATCTTCTTCCTGTGAATCGGTTGTCTCGACAGTATTTACCTTCTTGACAACCCTATCCTCGAAAACCTCTTCCTTGAAGACATTCTCATGCTTCTCCGGTTCTTTAGTTTCCGTATTCTGAGAGATAATGAAGTCGTCCTTCACCTCAGTATCAGGAACATTCTCCACAGGTTCCTCTTCCATCTTGGTTCTGTTGGCCTTGGCAGAGAATACAGCATCTATAAACTGCGGTTCCTTGCGCAATCGCTCCAGGGTAAGCTTACAAGCAGCCTGCTGGCTTTCCTTCTTGGAATATCCAGTGCCCTTGTCACCCTCTATGCCTTCTATCGTCACCAGGAAAGTAAACATAGGGTTTCCATTACCATCCTTCTTTTGGTCGCATAATACAAACTCAATGTTCACGCGGTTCTTCTGGCTCCATTCGATAAGCTTGCTCTTGAAGTTGACCTCCTTATAAGCCACCTTATCGATGTTGATCATTTTTGCCAGAATGCGCTGCTTCATGAATTTCATGCAGGCATCATAACCACGGTCCAAATAGATGGCACCCACCAAAGCTTCGAAAGCATTTCCTCCCATATAGCTGTTATGAGAAGAACTGTGTCCGTTAGATAAAACAAGTTGGTTGACTCCCATCTCCTGGGCTAATTTATTGAGCGTATCACGCTGCACCAATTTACTTCTTGTATTGGTAAGAAATCCCTCACGCTTTCCAGGGAAATGTTGATATACGATATCGCCCACAACAGCATCCAGCACGGCATCTCCCAAGAATTCCAATCGCTCATTGTTGACAGGCTTTCCCTTGGAATTGCGGTGCATAATGCTCTTATGCATCAGCGCCATCTTATAATAACTGATATTGTGAGGATAGAAACCAAGAATCTGGTACAAAGAAAAATAAAGCTCTTTGTCCTTGCGGAAAGAGAGCTTTATTCTATCTATAAAATTATTCAGCATACTTCTTGAATACTACACAACAGTTGTGACCACCGAATCCGAATGTATTGCTCAATGCAGCACGAACCTCACGCTTCTGAGCTTTGTTGAAGGTGAAATTCAAGTTGTAGTCGAGCTCAGGATCATTATCACCCTCTTCGTGGTTGATAGTAGGAGGAACGATATCGTTCTTCACACTAAGAACACAAGCCATAGCCTCTACTGCA
>PPYE01482832.1_pt1 | contig 56652 bp, 27 predicted proteins | sample 1559881 | NCBI WGS metagenome assembly PPYE01 (sample SAMN08240022, study PRJNA423297) | Human gut metagenome, whole genome shotgun sequencing project.
CAGAAAAGGAAATAAACGAATCCTATAATTATGAGGATTTTGAATCATTTCTTGAAACACTGGAGGAAAAGTATGGTTTTAGATTAAAGGATTGCAACTGGATGACTACCGAATCTTTAAGCATTTACAGATACAAGGATGAAAAAGAAGTTGCAAATGTTTAATATAAAGAATATAGAGCGATGACATACGATTACAACAGAACAAGCAAAATCAGAATGAGCATAACACTGGAGAATGGTGTTAAGGTCGAAGGTGAATTTCTAGAACTCAGGATTTCTGTTGATACTATACCTGAAGATAAGGAATGGTATCAGATAAGGCATAGTGATGAGGACTGGATTGAACCTGTATCATTGAAAAGAGGAGGTATAATGGTTAATTTCATGGGAACCTTTATCTGTAATCCGATAGAATCAATGAAAGAACCTGGGATTGAACTGGATATTATTGATTATAAGTTCTTTGATTAATATAGAAAGAGGCTGCCGATTGATGGTGGTCTCTTTTTTTCTTTTTTCAGGTCAGGAGTTAAGGAGTATACATAACATCCGTAGGGTGGAATAAAAAATCTCCAAAGACTTCAAAAACCTTTTATAAAAGATAGAATTCCCTGAATAAAATATTCCATTATCCTGTCGGTTATGTAATAATCCATACCCCCTTTTTACCCCTCTGTCCCAACATGTATAATATGGTTTTAAGGGTATTGTGTGAAAGGATTAAATATAAAAGTGGATTGGAGTGACATTAGTCTGATTTATGTTACATATAGAAAATAAAAGCTAAAGTGGGTAAAGTTTAAATTTTTGTTTATCTTCGCAGACAGATAATTGAGGTATTTAGCTTTTGGGTACTGAGTATAATAACCTTATGATTGACCTTAAATTAGAATTTTAGATAGGGACAGATGAAGAAGATGTTAAGACGATTATATATATTAGTTTTTTCTTTTTTTATAACTTTACCGTTAGTTGCTAGAGGTTTACAACTCTTAGGAAATTCTTATAAGGTAGAGGAACGGGGCTCTTATACCGTGTTTAAGGAAAGTCTTATCCCTTCATTTGAAAATGAGGTTGATATCCATTTTGATTTACAGATAAAGGAATTTAATACATTCGGCTATATATTTAGATTGGTCGATTTAAAGTCTCAAAATACATTGAGTTTAGTTTTTACTTATAAAAGTGATACGGAAAGTTTGCTTCAGATAAATTTGGATGGTAGGACCAGTTATGCTTCTATTCCTTTACGTAATGATTCTATCCGTTATCGATGGCTTCCCATATCTTTAGAACTTAATTCAGATGATAAATCGATAAAATTTATTGTTGGTGGTACGCAAAGTGAAGTTCGAAATGTAACTGATTTTAAAAATGTTATTTGTCCGGATATTCATTTTGGGCGTGATGGCTTTATTGTAGACGTACCTACGTTTGCTTTGAGAAATCTGAAAATAGAAAATGCACAGCAGCATTATTTTTTCCCTTTAAATGAAAATAAGGGTGAGGAGGTGCATGAAAGTTCCGGGGAAGTGTATGGCCATGTAATAAACCCCAAGTGGTTGATAAATGATTCTTTTTTCTGGAAACCTATTTTTGAGAAGTATATAGTGGGAGCTTGTGGGGCTAATTTTGATGAGGAAAACAAGAAAATATATTTCTTTTCACAAGATTCATTATTTTCTTTTGATTTACATCGAAAGGCTATGCATGGAATACCGTATAAGAATACTATTCCATTAAAGATGCGTTTAGGTACTAATTTTTATTCGAAAAAAGACAATAAGCTTTATGTATATGAAATTAATGGAATTCCATTAGGAAATCCAACAATGGCTTCTTTGGATTTGGATAAGGGTGAATGGAACCCAGTTGATTCTTTGTCTCTTCCTGCTCAACTTCATCATCATAATTCTTTTTATGATTCTCAGACTAAGTGTTTGCTTTTGTTTGGAGGTTTTGGAAATCAAAGGTATCATAATGCATTAATTTCTTATGATTTTAAAGGTCATTCAATCGATACTCTTAAATTGACAGGTGATGTGATAGCACCACGTTTTGTGGCAGGAATGGCACATGTGGGAGATTCCTTGCTTTATATTTATGGTGGCGTAGGTAATATAAGTGGAGAACAAACATTAGGACGGGTTTATTTTAATGACTTGTATAAGATAAATTTGCTTGATTATAAGGTTACTGAATATTGGAATAACCCTTTGGATGAGAAAGAAGTGGTTGGAAATCAGATGATTTATTCAGAAAGAGAGAATGCTTTGTATGCCTTGCGATATAAAGACTATAAGCGTAGTTCTTTTGCCCAGCTTTATCGGATTTCTATAGATAAAGGAGATATTATGCCAGTTGGTGATTCTATTCCTTTTTTGTCTGTAGCCATTGAAACATCTTTATCGCTATATCAAAGCCACATGCCGGAGAAATTATATTGTGTGATTCAAGAGCATTATGGCATACCGTCGGATTCGGTGAAGATTTCTGCTTATGAATTAGATTTTCCTCCTTTGTCCAATGAGAGGTTAACTTCTTTCCATCCAGATTCTGGTTTGAATAATAAGATTTGGACTATAATGTGTTCAATCGTTGTTGCGATATGTTTAATTGGGGCTGTATTATACTTTTTAAAAAGAAAAAAAATAGCCTTAAAACAAGATAAGATAACAGATTTACAGGACGAAAATACGATTGAGTGTGAAACGGTGTTGTCCTCTGTTCCCATGGATATTTCGATTAATCCGTCTATAAAATCTTCTACGAAGAACTCATTGTACCTATTTGGTGATTTTACTGTATATAATCGAGATGGAAGAGATATAACTTATATGTTTAGCAATAAGTTAAAACATCTTTTTATCTATATGTTGTTTAATAGTGTAAACGGAGATGGAGTACAATCTTCTTCTTTGAATACGTTGTTTTGGCCCGATAAAGATGAATCGAAGGTTAAAAATTTAAAGGGAGTTACTATTAACCATCTTAGAAAGATTTTGGCTGAAATAGACGGTCTCTCTTTGGATTATTATAAGGGAGCCTTTAAGTTGTCATTTGAGTCTGTTTGCTTTTGTGATTATGTAGTAGTGAATGACTTAATAAGTCAGCAACGCGTGGAGAGAGAACTCCTTACTTTGTTGCAGCGTGGTAAGTTTTTGCGTGGAGTTGAAGACGAGTTGTTTGATCGGGTAAAGAATAAAGTGGAGGATTTTATTTTGTCTTATCTGATTTCCTTATTGAATTCGGAGGAAAAATTTCAGAATAAAGAAGATGTACTAATTGTTTGTCGATTAATATTTGAGATTGATCCGATAAATGAGCAAGCCTTACAATGTCTTATGGAAGTATGTCGGGAACAGAAGATGAAAAGTGAGGCGCAAAAATATTATGCGCATTTTGTTCGTGAGTATAGACGGATGCAAGGAAAAGAATATCCTGTTTCTTTTGATGATTTGATGAAGAAATGAGTTGTATGCGGCGGTATGTGGTATATGGTTTACAATAAATCTTATCTGTTAAATAATTTTTGAGGCTTTATCTGGTGTGTTGGCCGGAAAGATTTCTATGAATCGGCATATGGTGTATGCAGAATGGTGAACCTATATACGTTTTTTAGCTTTAATAATAAAGATGAAGAATAATTCTTATCGTTTTTTTAGTGGATTAATTAAAAATCCCGTAGATTAACCCGTTTTTAACCCAGAATTTAATATTTACCATGTTTTTTTGTGTAAAAATCGTTTATTATTGTTTTGAGGCCTATTTTTATAACAATCAATAATGAAGGATTTATGAATTTAATAATACTAACTGATGGTTTAATTTAAATTTAGTATGAAGATAACACATTTAAAAACAGGGTATGTTTCTTGCATGCTAGCATTAAGTTGCTTGCCTTTTCAAGCAAGAGGTGCTGAAAACTATGATCAAGCTACAGAGTCAACACTCCGGGTTGAACAATCTGCCAATAAAATTATTGGTAAAGTACTCGATGTAAACGGGGAGCCTTTGATAGGGGTAAATATTCAGATTAAGGGGACTTCTTCAGGGGTGATTTCAGATTTGAACGGGGAGTTCCAGTTGTCGGGAAATGTAGGAGATGTATTGCTTTGTTCTTACATTGGCTATAAATCACAAGAAGTAAAGGTAGGAAAAAAACGTTCCCTCAGAATTGTGATGGAAGAGGATATCAGTGCTATTGATGAAGTAGTAGTAGTAGGTTATGGTACAGCTAAAAAGACAGATCTTACTGGAGCTCTTAGCTCAGTGGATGATAAGAAACTGAAAGAGGCAAATAAGGTAAATATAGGCCAGGCGCTGCAAGGACAGATAGCTGGTGTGGATATTGTGCGTAGTGGAAATAGGCCGGGTGCCGGTATTAATATTATGGTGCGCGGCCAGAATTCTATTACAGGAATGAAAGGTTATGATGAAATTACGAACTTGAATGATATCAATGCACCTTTATTTGTAGTAGATGGGATGTTCGTATCCAGTATAGATGATATATCTCCAGAGGATATTGAGCGCATTGATGTGTTAAAGGATGCCTCTTCTACTGCGATTTATGGTTCGCGAGGAGCGAACGGTGTGGTAATTGTTTCCACTAAGAAAGGTAGCAAAGAACGTTCGTATGTGGAATATTCAGGAACCGTTTCTTTTGGAACGGCAATGAATCTTCCTGAATTTCTCAATCCAGACGAATATGTGCAGTATAGAATGGATCGTGACCGTGGAGAGCATTGGTCTGACCCGAATTATACACCTGATATGTTGATGGTTTTGGGAGAGCAGGCATATAATAATTATCAGGATAGAAAATTTGTAGATTGGGCAGATTTGGCTTTAAAGACAGCAGTGTCAACAAGTCATTCAATTAGAGCCTATGGTTCGGCAAAAGGAATGAATTATACATTTGGGGCTGGTTATACTTCAGATGGTGGTGTTTTAGGAGCAGATAATTATAAACGTTATAATGTGAGTGGTGCCATCGATAAAGAAATCAATAGGTATATTAAATTAGGTTCAAATATATATGCTACTTATGGCGTTTCAGAAGCTTCAAGTAAGGAAACTTTCCGCTCTTTGTTTCGCTTAAATCCATTAACGGATGTATATAATGAAGATGGAACACTTCGTTTGTTCCCTGATGCAACAACTACTAATTTGCCAAATCCACTAGTGGAAGGAGATCCTGCAAATCAGCGTACATTGAATAAATATCTTCATGTATTTGGAAACCTGTATATGGAAGTGAAACCACTTTCATGGTTGAAGTTTACCACTACCTTTACTCCGGATTTATCAATTAGTAATGCCGGTGAATATCGTGGAAAAGACACTAAGAACAGTAAAGGAAATCAAACATCGACAAGGGCAATTTATGATTATGGTCAGAATGTAAAGTATACTTGGGATAATGTGGTGTATGCTGAAAAGAAAATGGGAGACCATAATGGAAACTTAACCCTCGGTTCTTCCTGGTATTTTAATCAGTATGAAGCCTTGCATACACGGGCTGATGGCATGCCTACAGACCATTACGAATGGTACAATCTGGGAGCTGGTACGATGAAAGAAATGACATCGGCTTACTCACAGCAGCAGTTGATGTCTTATTTTGCGCGTTTGAACTATGATTATAAGAGCCGGTATTATCTGACGGTGACCGGACGTTACGATGGAAGTTCTAAATTGGCTCCAGGTTATCGTTGGGCATTTTTCCCATCAGCAGCTTTGGGATGGAGAATCTCAGATGAGGCTTTTCTAAAAAATGTAGAAGCAATTTCTAATTTGAAGTTGCGTTTGAGTTATGGTGTTTCTGGTAGTGACCGTGCTGTTGCTCCTTATCAGTCGGCTCAGAATATAGGAATCGGGAAGTATGTATTTGGAGATAGAGGGGTTGCTGTTTCCTATATTGGTGGTTTCGAAAATAAGACTTTGTCTTGGGAAAAAACGAAAGAAGTAAATGTTGGACTTGATTTCGCATTCTTTAATGGTAGAATCAATGGTACCATTGATTGGTATGATCGTCGTACGGTAGATATTATAATGAACAGACGTTTACCTAATACCAATGGTTATGGATCTATCAGAGATAATGTGGGTGAGGTGATGAATCGTGGTATTGAAATTAGTCTGAATACTGTGAATGTAAAGGCTGGTGACTTTACCTGGACTACAAATCTTAATTTCACAAAGAATCATAACGAAATCTTAGCGTTAAGTGACGGTTCTCTTAAAGATGAAGCTAATAGATGGTTTGTAGGGGAATCTATTGGTGCCTTGTGGACATTTACTTCTTTAGGAATATGGCAGGAAGATGAAAAAGAGGAGGCTGCTAAATACGGACGTGTTCCTGGTCAGGTGAAGGTGCTGGATAAGAATGGTGATTTTACTTATACAGATGCGGACAGAGATATAAAGGGAAGTGTATTCCCTAAATGGACAGGTGGTATGACGAATACTTTTAAATATAAGAATTTAGATTTATCAGTGTTTGTATACACACGTCAAGGACAATACAGCTTCTCTCAGTTCCACCGTTATCATTCAATGGTTGACAATAAGGCCTTTAATGTTCTTAAACTTGATTATTGGACACCGGAGAATCCTGATGGAGAGTGGCCAAGACCGGGATTGACTCGTAACTTTGAAGAAATAGAAGTTTTGTATTATCAGAAGACTTCGTTCGTAAAAGTGGGCTACATCAATTTAGGATATAATTTCCCTGTTTCATGGACTAAACGTTTTGGCATAGATAAGTTGCGTATTTATGGTTCTGTACAGAATCCGTTTGTTTTCACAGATTATGAAGGATGGGATCCTGAAGCTGCTGGTGAGAATTCTTATACACAGTATCCTATGACACGTACTTTCTTGATGGGACTTAATTTAACCTTTTAATCTTTATTGAATATGAAAATGAATGTTAAGAAAACAATAGGAGTTCTGGCTGCTACTTTACTGGTTTCTTCATGCAGCCTGGATGAAGTAAATAAATCAGCGTTGACCAGTGACAACTATTTTACGAATGATGCAGAATTTGATGAGTTGGTTTCTGCTTCGTATGAGAGTGTCCGTACTATTTTAAGAGATCAGCAAGGGCCTATGTGGTATGGAACCGATTTATATGAAGTTTGGGCTACATCTTTTGACAATAGGACACCTATGAATGACTATACGATTATGAACGGTTATGAGTTTGAGACTTGGTGGGCATATCATTATTCGTTGATAACAAAAATTAACCAGGCCTTGACCCGAGGAGCCGCAAATGGAAATTTGTCTTCGGATTTTTTTGCATTGCGTCAGTCTGAATTGTTGGCTTTACGTGCTTATTGCTACTTTAATCTGGTAGAATCTTTTGGAGGAGTTCCTTTGCGTGTTGTGGAGGAGAATGCTCCTAACTTTGATTTGACCCGTTCTTCTGAAGAACAGGTGTATGATCAAATTGTAGCTGATTTAACCGATGCACTGAATTCAGGAAAATTGCCGGAACATGCAGAGCCTGGTCGTGTGGCACAAGGTTTTGTACATCATCTTTTAGCTAAAGTTTTGCTGACCCGTAGTTATAAAACTTTTGCGAAACAAGATGATGTGACAAACGCAGTGACATACGCAAAGAAAGCATTGGAGCTACATCCGCTAATTGAAACAACTGATGCTTGGAATATATTGTTTGGTGCGGATGCTAATTATAATCCATTTACACAAGAAGTAATTTTCTCTGTATGTTATTCGACGGATGAGGCATATAATAGTGGTGGAAATAATATGTACAGTCATTTTAAGTTTAATTATGACCAGTTTTTAGGTGGAGGCCGTACAGCTCCATATTGGAGATGTAGTAATTCTTGTCAGCCTACTACGTATTTCTTAAATGAATTGTATGATGAAACAGACGTAAGAGGAAGTGAGCGGTTTTTGAAGCGTGTTATAACAGCTGTTACTCCAGCAGTGAATGAGGCCACCGGAACAGCTATAAATGTGAATGACCCGATTATTTATTTCCCGAAAACAGTTTGGTCGGATGAACGAAAAGCAGAGTACATGGCTAAATATCCCACAGTTTACTTAGTGGTAAATCCTGATGAATATCATGAAGTAGTATATCCGGGTAATAGTGCATACCCCATGGTATGGAAGTTTTATGACCCTAACCTGAATGTGTATGCTGACGATGGAAAGAGAGGAACGAGAGATACCTATGTTTTCCGTTCTGCAGAGACTCTGTTACTTTTGGCTGAAGCGTATGTGAAGCAGGGTAATGGCGGAGAAGCCACAAAGCTTATTAATAAATTAAGAACTCGTGCGGGAGCTCAACCGCTTATGGGTGATGCAACAATTGATGATGTATTGGATGAATCTGCACGTGAATTATTTGGCGAAGGAAACCGATGGATGGAACTTAAAAGATGTGGAAAATTGTTTGAGCGAGCTTTGAAATATAATGCATTTGTTAAACACCAGCATCCAGACGGAACGATACCTGATTTTTATTTGTTACGTCCGATTCCTTTGAGTGAAATTTCTGTATCTCAAGGAACGTTGAAGCAGAATCCTTCCTACCCTGAAAAATAATAAAGGTATATAGATTGTATTTTTGAATGGCGGGGTATCTGATTTTATAAAGGATAAACATCAGATACCTCATTTTAATCATTACAATATCATTATTGTTCATTAAAAACTGAATAAACTCGGTTCACTTGAATCATATCGGTCTTTGATATTTTTGAAATTCGATTTGTCAAACAAGTCACAGAGATGTGTTTTGTCGGTTAGAGAAATTCCGAGGATTTGGAGAACTTCATAGATGCTGCGTTCTAATTTCATATCGTGTTGGACTATTCTACCAGACAGTAAGTGATTATCGCACAATAGATTTGTATGCGTACAGCATTTTCCGATTTTCCCCAAAACTTCTTAATTCTGAGGTGTTGTTTTATCCATTTGAAGAATAGTTCAACACTCCATCTGTTTCGATAAAGTGATGATATTAACTCCGCAGATGCATTAAGATTGTTTGTCAGTAAGATGTATCGTGTACCGTCTTCAGGATTCTCAACGATGAGTTTTCTAAGTCCTTCGGGGGAATCCTTAGAACTTTTATAAATCGTAAAGCAGCCGATTACATCCGAAACTACACCTTCCGATAATCTTTGTTTCCAGGTTGTGAGTCTAATCTGCACGTTGGTTTTGGTCTGTACAATGAAGAAGGTATCTGTACGATTTATTGTATTGAGGTTACTGAAATTGTTAGATTCAGTATAGCCTTTGAGTTGTGAATGTTGCATATTCCTCGAAGATGCGGTAGTCACGTTGCTCATTAGCCTTGCTAAGATTACTCTGTATTACAGACTTCCAGATTTCGAGATGGTAAAGTTTTCCGGTATGAACTTCCATAGCTACAACCAAATTTCGGAGGTTCTCTCAATTAGATAGCTGACCGAACATCATTGTAAGTGGTTGGTCCCAAGAGATATAGTTCTTGATATACTTGTCGCCTTCATGCTTCTTTATGAGATAGTTGAAGTGATTGCGATCAAGAAATCAGATTAATTGAGCAAAAATGACCTTGTTTTTATGCATAACAGTCTGATTAATACTGCAAGAGTAAATTCAAATCCGTTGATTCTATGGATACTTATAACAAATTGAATTTTAGTAATTTAAAGAGATTTTTATGATTTTATGGAATACTAATGAATTAGAAAAGTATGAGAAAAACATTTTTTTTATTATTGTATTTTAGCCAGTTAATGTGCTCATATATAGTAGCACAGACTTATTCTTCTATTTGGCAATTAGGTATAAAGGATGGTAAGTCCTCAGAATTTTCTTTAAATGGTAAAAGTTATAAGGATTTCCCTAAATTTTTTCCTGATGGGAGTATAGTATATTCCGTTGGCGAAAGTGACGTACGTGATGTTCCTTCTGTTTTTCCCGGTCCCTCTGATTCTTGGGCTGGTAATCCAAATAGTACGCTATTGTTGAACTTTGGTGTGGATTATATTCCCAAAGAGGCTTCTATTAGACTTATTATTGATTTTGTTGAGGTCCAATCTTTATTAAATCCGCAATTAGAGATTTCTTTAAACGATTTTAAAACAAATGTTGTTGCGCCAAAAGGACAAAATATATTTTTTTTGGATAATAACAAAACTTCTGCAGAAAATCTACAAGTGAGTGTAGAACTTCCAGCTGAAAGTTTTATTAAGAATGGGAATATATTAAAAATAAAATCTATATCTGGTAGTTGGTTTGTTCTTGATGATATACGCCTTGAATCAACTTTACCTGTAAAAATAATAAAATCACCATCAAAGATTTCATTAATAGATGCATATTCATTACCTGCTTTAATCTATGGTTCTAATAACAAAGAATATTTACATCCTGTAAGATTGAATGTTATAAATTGGGGAAAGAAAAATTTAAATGTATCTTGGTTCTGTAATGAGGAAAAAGGTGGTAAGATTATATTAAAACCAGGTGCTAATAATATAGAGTTAGGTATTTCAGATAAATATTCTGATGAAGAAGTTACTATTTCTTTGGTTACAGATAAAAAGAAAATATTAGCAAAATCTTTGAATATAGTGCCTGTTGATGAGTGGACTATATATTTGGTTCAGCATACCCATACTGATATTGGGTATACAAAACCGCAAACAGAGATTTTATCGGAGCACTTGAGGTACATTGATTATGCGATAGAATATTGTGAAGCAACTGAGAATTATCCCGATGATTCTAAGTTCAGATGGACCTGTGAGGCTTCTTGGGCCGTAAAAGAATGGTTGAGAATAAGACCAGAGGAACAAATCAGAAAATTTCTCCATTATGTGAAAAATGGTCAGATAGAAGTAACAGCTATGTTTTTTAATATGTCTGAGATTTCTGGAGAAAATAATTATAAAACATTTTTGGAACCAGTGAAAGAGTTTCATAAATTGGGTATAGATGTTAAGACAGCAATGCAGAATGATGTGAATGGATTGGCATGGTGTCTTGCAGATTATCTTCCAGATATAGGAGTAAAATACGTAACAATGGGGTCTAATGGTCATCGTGCTAATATACCTTTTGATAAGCCTACATTGTATAAGTGGGAATCTCCTTCAGGTAAAAGTGTTATATCTTATAGAGCAGATCATTACAATACAGGCAATTTTTGGGGGATAGATAAAGGATATATGAAATCTCTTGAACGTGGAGTATTCTCTTATATTTCATCCCTTAAAAGTAGAGGGTATAAGTTCCCATTAATATCTGCTCAGTATTCGGGTTATTTCACAGATAACTCTCCAGCTTCAAAGCATGAGTGTGAACTTATTCGTGACTGGAATGAGCATTATGTATGGCCTAAATTGAGAAGCGCTACAATGCGTGAGTTTATGGAACAGATAGAAGAAAAGTATTCAGAAGATTTGCCGGTATATAGAGCTGCTTATCCTGATTGGTGGACAGATGGATTTGGGTCTGCAGCGAGGGAAACGGCTGCTTCAAGAAAAACTCAGTCTGACTTAATAACAATTGAAGGAATGCTTTCTATAGCTGAGAATATGGGCATGAATAATGTAAAGGATATAAATAAGGAGATTAGTAGAATCCATGAAAATCTTTTGTTTTATGATGAACATACATTTGGTGCAGCAGAAAGTATATCAGATCCTATGTGTGAAAATTCTCAAATCCAATGGGCTGAAAAAGGATCGTATGTTTGGGAAGCCTTGAAAAGTACACAGATGCTATATGAAACAGCTATTGGGTGTATTCAAGGGAATCTTTATAGGTCTACTAAACCTACAGTTACGTTTTTTAATACCTTAGGTTGGGATAGAAGTTCTTTGTTGAAAGTCTATGTAGATTATGAGATTATTCCTAAAGATAGAGCTTTTAGAATAGTAGATGAAAAAGGTAACGCTCTAAAAGTCCAACCTTTAAATTATAGGAATGAGGGAAGATATTATGCTATATGGGCAGATAGTATACCTGCAATGGGATATAAGACTTTTGAGATCATTCTTGATGAAGGTAATACAGATGAATTGCCACCACTTCAATTAACGGATGGAATAATTGAGAATAGCTTTTATAAACTTAAGTTTGATATGGATAATGGTGGTATAGAGTCTGTATTTGATAAAGAACTTAATAAGGAAATTGTTGATAGAAATAGTGAATGGAATATAGGTTCTTATATATATGAATCTTTGAAGAATGATAGAGGGCAAATGGAGCAAAAGCGTTTTGATAATTACGATAGAACAGGACTTAATAATGTAGTATACACAGGTGCATCTAAAGGTCCTATATATAATAGTGTTTATTTTTCAGGAAAAGGAGATGGATGTAATGGGGTAGCTGTTGAGGTTCGAATATATAATGATGTGAAACGTATTGAGTTATGCTATTCTATTAGACGTATTCCGGAAACGGAACCTTCTGGTATATATGTTGCTTTCCCATTTGCTTTAGATAAAGGGAAAATAGCCTTTGATGTTCCGGGAGGGTTAGTAAATTCTTCAGAAAACCAGATACCGGGTTCTTCTGTGGCATGGAATACAGTACAGAATTTCGTATCAGTTAGAGATAATAATTCTCAGGTTCTTGTCAGTACAGATGCTATTCCTTTATTTGCGTTAGGCGAATTATTTAATAATCCATATCGTAATCCTCGCACATATGAAAAAACTCATGTATTTTCATGGGTTATGAATAATTATTGGACTACAAATTTTAGGGCTTCTCAAGAAGGTGAACTGAGATGGAATTATGTTATGACCTCTTTATCTGGAAATTCTAATATCGATGCAAATACATTTGGTTGGGAAAATAGGATTCCTATGTATGCACGAGTTATTCCAGCATCAACAAAAGTTAATTCATTTGAAAGAGAAAAATCTTATCTGAAAATAAAAAGCAGAAATATTATGATGACCTCTTGTATTCCGTCAAAAGTAAAGAAGAATGCTCTTTTTGTTAATCTTCGAGATGTCGAAGGTAAAGATTCTGAGTTGTCTATTTGGGGACCTGATGGTTCTAAACTTGAATTTGTAGAAGTTAATGTTCTTGATGAACCAATAGGAGATATTGTTACATCTAAAGTATTGAAGCCTTATGAGAATGTCTTTGTAAGGGTTATGATTAAATAATTAATTATGTGCTGGTGGAATTAAATAGCATAATAAATTTATAAGCTATCAATAATATAGTACTTTTTGTGGATTTATTAAAGTGTCGTTTGGTTTAACTACTTTAATATTACAATTAATTACTAATAAAATGATATTTATTTCCGTGAAAATAGCTATTTGATTTCACCAGCATATAATATTTGTTTGAAGTTTTGTAATCTGTGGATAGAGATGAATACTTGTTTAAAATATTGATGTAAAAGTACAATGATTAAATATTTTTACTTTTTATGTGGTATATGTATGTTTTCTGCTCAAAATATGTTTGCAGATTCTTTAGATGAACAGAAAGACATGTTGTTGGTTTGTCCTGCAGATGCACTTGTTAGTTGTAGGCCTTCCGTAGAAGAACGTCTGTTTAAATCATCGGTTATTGATGCTGAAATAGTACGTGTGCAAAGGATGTTGACTAATAAAAAGTTAGCATGGATGTTTGGAAATTGTTTTCCTAACACTTTAGATACAACTGTACATTTCCGAACAGATGAGCAAGGAATGCCTGATACGTTTGTATATACAGGAGATATTCACGCTATGTGGTTGCGCGATTCTGGAGCTCAGGTCTGGCCTTATGTACAGTTTGCTAATCAGGATATTGCATTGAAGAATATGCTGGCAGGAGTTATCCTCAGGCAGTTGAAATGTATCAATATAGATCCTTATGCCAATGCTTTCAATGACGGGGCTATAGAAGACGGTATGTGGATGTCTGATATGACAGAAATGAAACCGGAACTGCACGAACGGAAATGGGAGATTGATTCATTGTGCTATCCTATTCGCTTGGCCTATCATTATTGGAAAGTGACTGGTGATATTTCAGTTTTTGGTGACTTATGGTTGTCTGCAGTAGAAAAGATTGTTTCAACTTTTAAAGATCAGCAGCGGATAAATGGAAAAACCAAATATCTTTTTCAGCGAAAAACGGAAAAGGCAACAGATACGATGACAAATCATGGTTTGGGTAACCCAGTCAAGCCAGTGGGATTGATAGCTTCTGCTTTTCGTCCTTCAGATGATGCTACGATATTTCAATTTTTAATTCCTTCTAATTTTTTTGCAGTCACTTCGTTGCATAAGGCAGCCGAGATTCTGAAAAAGGTGAATCAAAAACAAGAACTGGCTGATGAATGCCTTTCTTTAGCAGATGAAGTAGAAACAGCATTGAAACGTTATGCTATATATAATCATCCTGTTTATGGTGAAATTTATGCATTCGAAGTGGATGGATTTGGTAATCATTTATTAATGGATGATGCCAATGTGCCTAGCTTGTTGGCTATGCCTTATTTGGGTGATGTAGCTGTAGAAGATCCGATTTATCAGAACACACGCCGATTTGTATGGAGTGAACATAATCCTTACTTCTTTAAGGGAAGTGCCGGTGAAGGTATTGGCGGTCCTCATATTGGCTATGATATGATATGGCCAATGAGTATAATGATGAGGGCGTTTACTAGTAATGATGACTCGGAAATAAAGGAATGTATAGGAATGTTGCTCAATACAGATGCAGGAACAGGTTTTATTCATGAGTCTTTTCATAAAGATAATCCGACAAATTATACACGAGCGTGGTTTGCTTGGCAAAATTCATTGTTTGGAGAATTGATACTGAAGTTGATTGCCGATGGAAAACTGGCTCTGTTGAATAGTCTTTAAAATGTAGGCTTTTATTCTTATTTTATGAAGTTTAATAAATAATATTATGAGAAACTTTTATTGGATATTGATTTTTTTTGTGAGTATAGTGGATTCTGCATTGGCAGCAATGGAAAAGAAACCTGTAGATTATGTGGACCCTTTTATTTGTACTTATGGAGACCATGGTCAGTGGCATCCTGCAGCTTTGTGTCCATTTGGTACGGTAAAATTGGGTCCGGATACTTATCCGGGAAGTTTAATAGCATGGTCAGGAGCAGCTCACGGGGGATATAACTACCGTGATACTCAAGTACGTGGCTTTAGCCATTTTAAGCAGGGAAGCAGTGGAAGTTCTGGAATTACAGACCGTGCCGGTATATTTTCAATTTTACCTTATGCGAAAGAACGTACTCCAGAATGGTATAGAACACCTATTGTTTCAGTGGATAAGCAACAAGAAAAAGCGACTCCCGGTTATTATAGCACTTACCTTGTGGAAGACCAAATTAAAGTAGAACTTACTTCTAACGTACATTCTGGTTTTCATAAGTATACATATGCTACAGGTACAGATGCCAAAATATTACTGACAGAAGGAAATCTCAGGCTTACGGATAAGATGTCATGCCGTCAGGTAGATGATTATACATTGGAAGGTAGTGTCAGAGAGTTTTATTATTATATGAGGTTTAGCCATCCCATACAGAAAACCTGGATACAAGATGAAAATGGTTTTTTGAAGGAAGGAGCAGTATTGTCACGGAAGCATAAACATGGGTTTGTTTGCTCTTTTGGTGATTTAAAGGGAAAACCTTTAATGGTGAAGGTAGGTGTTTCGTTAACAGATCAACAAAGTGCTCGCAATAATTTTGAAGCTGAATGCCCTGATGCGGATTTTGAAGATACCAGAGAGTTTGCCCGTACTCGCTGGAGTGAGATATTGGATCGAATAAAAGTGGAAGGTTCCGATGAGGAGCTGAAGACGATTTTTTATACAGCATTGTACCATTCTTGTTTTTATCCTGTATCTGTGACAAATGTAGATGGCACTTATTTAGGATTGGACAAAGAGATACATAAGGCAGATGGATATGTACATTATAATGGGTATGCTTTCTGGGATTCATTCCGTTCAAAATATACCTTATTTGCTATTTTAGTTCCTGAAATATATAGAGACATTCTTTGTTCAATGCAAGATTCTTATGAGCAGGCTGTATTTGAGTTATCTACTCCGCCTGATATAGAGAACTTAAGTCCGCATAATTATATGTATGGGATTATGGGTAAAAAAGGGGGTACTTGGCCTAATTGTCGGCATGAGCACATGTTGATGGTAATGACTGATGCTTATAGGAAAGGATTCTTTAAATCTCGTTTAGACTTGAAAGATGTATATCCATATATGAGGAAGGAGCTTATGACTCAGATGCCTGAGTATTATGACCAGTTTGAGTATGTCCCAAAATCACCGGATAAAAGTTGTGAATATAGTTGGGATAGTTGGTGCATGGCATATTTGGCTAAGGAACTTGGGAATATGGATGACTATGTTTACTTTACGAAACGGTCAGAATATTGGAAGAATTCTTGGGATGCTTCTATCAAATTCTTTAGAGCCCGTGGCATAGATGGAGAATGGCTTGATTTTCCGGATGATCCGACTACTAATAGGGAGAAGTATACTTATGAGGGAACAAAGTGGCAATACCGTTGGCATTCATTGCACGATGTTCCTGGCTTAATACAATTATTTGGAGGAAAGAAGAAATTCTTAAAGGAACTGAACTATTTCTTTGATAATAATCTGTATAATGCCGGAAACCAACCAGATCTTCATGTTCCCTTTTTGTTTAATATGGCAGGAGCGCCTTGGAAAACTCAGGAATGGATGAATAAAATTTTGACCAAACCCATTATTCAGCGATATGGAACCCATGGTTTCTTGCAAAATCCGGTTTTTGACAAGGTCTATAAAGCTACCCCTGACGGATATTTGGAAGAGATGGACGATGATTACGGATGTATGTCTTCATGGTTTGCCATGGGGGCAATGGGAATTTTCCAGTACTGTCCGGGACAGCCTGTTTATCAGCTATTTTCACCGATATTTGATAAAATAATAATTCAGCTGGAAAATAATAAAGTTCTTAAGATTGAAGCGAAAGGATTGACTCCAGAAAGTTTCTACATTAAATCAGCTACTTTTAATGGAATTCCTTATAAAAAGTCCAATATTTCTCATGAAGATTTGATGAAGGGAGGAGAGCTTCAATTTATAATGAGTTCAAAGCCGAATAAGCGTTGGGGTAAAGACTAATAGTAGATTTAAATAGGTATAATAAATATAAGGTATATTTCTGCTTTTCAGTTGTGATAAGATTATTTAATCATTGAATTTTTTAATTTGTTTACCGATTATAAGTGGATAATAAAGCAAATATCATGAAAAAGGAGTTTTTAATTTTGTTATTAATTGTTGGCTGTATGACATCTTGCAATACAAGTGTGAATAGTGATAACGATATGCCAAACCAAACAATGAATTTTTCGTCTTTAGTAGATACAAGAATAGGAACTAAAGGAAAGATTGGTCAATATGGATTGGCTTCAGGTTTTACCTATTTAGGTGCAACTTATCCGTTTGGAATGATACAGTTAACTCCAAGCCATTTTGCTCCGAATAAAGGAATAGTCGTTAATCAGATTTCTGGTGGTGGATGTCCAGGTATGGGTAATTTCCCTTTATTGGCTTTTTCCGGCAAGTTGTCTTCTTCACCTAAAGATATGTCTCATTATCCTTTTTATAAAGAGATTCTAAAGGCTGAGGCTGGATACATGTCTTTAAGATATAATGATGATGTAGTATGTGAAACCACGGTATCAAAACGTAGTGGAGTTTATCGTATCTCTTTTCCTGAAAGAAGTGAAGAAGGAACAGTTATAATAGGAAGTGGGGTATGCTCAACAAATCTTACCAATTCATTGATAAAGATTACTTCACCTACAACATGTGAAGGATATGCAGAGGGTGGAGATTTTTGCGGTTATCAAACAGACTATAGAGTATATTATGTAGCTGAATTTAACCAACCGGCAAAGGTTAGCGGTACTTGGTATGATAATGATCTGAAAGTAGATAGAAACATCGTAGGAGGAAAGAACTCTGGTGCTTTTTTTACCTTTGACACATCTTCAAACAATCCGGTGGAATATAAGGTTGCAATATCTTATGTTTCGCTTGAAAATGCACGTGAGAATCTTAGAAAGGATAATGCAGGAAGAGATTTTAATAAGGTTCTGGCTGATACTCGCAATGAATGGAATCGTAATTTGGGTAAGATTATGGTCTCTAATGATAACCCTGACAGAGTCAGACAGTTTTATACTCATTTTTATCATGCATTGATTCATCCGAGTGTTTTCAGTGATATAAATGGTGAATATTTGGGAGCAGATTGGAGAATACATAAAACAACTGAAGGACATGATCATTATTCAATATTCAGCGGATGGGATACATATCGTACGCAATGTCAGTTATTGGCAATGCTTTATCCTGATAAAAGTTCTGATATGGCTCAGTCTTTAGTTGACTTTGCCAGTCAAAGTGGAGGATTCGGACGTTGGATTGTTGCTAATATAGAGACTGGTATAATGCATGGAGACCCATCTCCTATTATAATATCCAATACTTATGCTTATGGTGGGAAAAATTTTGATGTAAAAACAGCATATGAATATATGAAAAAGGGAGCATTAGAACCTGGAACTTTTTCCCAAAATGTAGTTGTTCGACCTGGTTTGGAGAATTATATCGAAAAGGGTATTGAGAATGCCTCATTGTGCTTGGAATATACGTCTTCAGATTATGCTATAGGCCAGTTTGCCAATCAGGCATTAGGGAACAAAAAAGATGCTGACTTATTTATGAATAGAGCAGCAAATTGGAAAAATTTATATGACCCATCTACACGTTGGTTGCGTTCACGTAATAATCATGATTTAACTTGGAAGCATCCTGATGCTGATTGGCGTGAAGCTACTAAAGAAAATTATTTTTGGATGGTACCTTATGATTTGGAAACATTGATAGATACGATTGGGGGTAAGGCATTTGCTGAAAGTCGCTTGGACTCATTGTTTGTTCGTATTGATGCGGGTTATGATGATCACTTTTTTGCAGCAGGTAATGAGCCGGATTTTCAAGTACCATGGATTTATAATTATGTGAATAAACCTTATAAAACTTCAGCTATTATTTCCAGAATATTACGTGAGGCTTATGATTCATCTCCTTCAGGACTTCCTGGGAATGATGATTGCGGGGCAATGGGAGCATGGTATGTATTTGCTTCAATCGGTTTATATCCAATGATTCCTGGAGTGGCTGGATTTAGTATAAATATGCCGCAGTTTGATAATATCAGTTTGCATTTGCCAGAAGGTGTTCTAAAAATTACAGGCGGGAAGGATGGATGTTATATTCGTTCTATGGAATTGAATGGTAAAGCTTATAATTCTACATGGATAGATTGGAATAAAATAAATAAAGGAGGAAATATTGTTTATAAGGTTACAGAACTGCCTAATGAGAAATTTGGATTGTCAGATTGATATGCCTTTAAATATGATATTTTGATAAAATTAATAAAAAGTGTATTTATGAGAAAAAGTGTATTGCTATTGACTTTATTTTCAGCTTTTATACTCCATTCTTTAGGTGCTAACATAGAATATATTGGAAAGGATGATGCTGTAATTCAGGGATATAGTAGATCCGTTAAGGGGGAAAATATGGATTATTATTCGCATTTAGGGAATAATAAGGAATGCTTGATAGTAAGAGGCAAGAAAGGGATGAACTCGATAGAATGGGAAACAGAGACTTTGCCTGCTGGGATAAAAAGTAAATATCTGACAATTGTTTGGGTTAGCGGTGTTTCAGGTCAAGCTTTTGGGAAAGCTCCTATACCATTGGACTTGTCTGTGAACGGAAAAAAAGTAATAACTTTTGCTACTGGGAAGTTGGATAATTGGACGGTTAAGGGTAATAAGGGTATTCGTTTGTCTTTTGAAAGGTTGCTGAAAGATGGTAGTGATGACTGTTTTGGTTATATGTACTTACGTATCCCTAGAAATCTTGTTTCAAATAATAAAAGAGTACGGCTTAAAATTTCTTCGGATGATTTTAAGTCCGAGAGTTGGTCTATGGTATTCAAAGAAGAAATACCTTTTGGTGAGTTTAATGCAAAATGTTTGCCTGCAATTTTGAAGAAAGGTCATAAACAGGTTATAGGAGTTGATTATAATCATTTTGGACCTATAGGAAAAGCTAAACTAATCATAGGTGATAAGGCTTTTAGTAAGGACTTGAAGTTTGGTAATAACAGATGGGAATTACTTATTGATCCTGTAAAAGTGAAAAAGGAAACTATTGTAAAGCTGATTCTTGATAGTGATACAGTTGAAAGTAAAGTTGTATTGATGCCTTGTAGACATTGGGAAACAAAGTTTATGCAGATATCACATACTGATATAGGTTATACAAGACCACAGGCTGAGATATTAGCAGAACATATTCGTTTTATTGATTATGTGCTTGATTATTGTGATGCAACTGATGAATATCCTGAAGATTCTAAATTCCGTTGGACTTGTGAAGGTACTTGGGTGGTGAACGAATATATGAAGTCAAGACCGCAGTCTCAAATAGACCGTTTAATCAGAAGAATCAGAGAAGGTAGGATAGAACTTACTGGGATGTATTATAATTTTGATGAAATACCTTCAGAGCAAACTTTGGCAAGTTCCCTAAAACCTTTGGGTAATTTCCGTAATATGGGAATAGATGAAATTCAAGTAGCAACACAAAATGATGTAAATGGTATAGGCTGGTGTTTTACTGAATTTTTTCCTGAAGTTGGAATTAAGTATTTGACAATGGGAGTTAATCTTCACAAGGCTGTTGCCCCATTTGATCATCCTACATATTTTTGGTGGGTTTCTCCATCTGGAAAGAAGATTTTGACGTATTACGGTGAACATTATATGCATGGAAATTATCTTGGGGTTAATGGGCATGATTTTCAGTCCTTTGAAAAAAATATGTTGAACTATTTAAATAAAATGGATTCTATAAACTTTAAGTTTGATGTTGTTGCTTGTGAATTTCTAGGAATAGGAGGTGATAATTCGGCTCCTTCAACCTTCGCATGTGATATCGTTAAACAGTGGAATGAAAAATATGAATGGCCCAAGTTAAGATTGTCTTTGTATAAAGATTATTTTAAAGAAATAGAATCTAGATATGGAAAAGATATTCCAGAGATAAAAGGTGCTTGGCCTGATTGGTGGACAGATGGATTTGCTTCTGGAGCAGCAGAAACTGCAGCACATCGAATAACTCAAGGCTCAAAAGTCTCAACTTTGTCCGGATTATCGTTAGCAAAATTAATGGGTAGTAAGTTACCTGAAAATATTTATAGTGAAAATGATGAAATAGATAATTCGTTATTGTTCTATGGTGAGCATACTTATGGCGCAGACGCAAGTATTAGTGCCCCATATTCTAAAGAGACAATGGAACAACGTAATGTTAAGGCTTCTTATGCGTGGGAGGGTTTAAGAAGAGAAAGGTTACTTAAAGAGAAGTCATTAGGATTCTTAAATGAACATGTGTCTAAGAGCGCAAAATCTTCTATTGTAGTATTTAATACATCGTCTTGGAAGCGTACAGGTTTGGTAGATGTCTATATAGATTTTTCAATATTGCCTTTAGGTAAGAATTTTAAAATATGTGATTCTGAGGGTAATGAAATCAAGGCTCAAATGACAACACGTAGACATGATGGAGCTACCTGGTCTTTATGGGTTAAAGATATTCCAGCTTACAGTTATAAGAAATATTATATTTCTATTTTAGGTGATGAACAAAAAACAATAGGAAATAAGGATACCAGTTTTACAATTGATAATGAGTGGTATAGTATTTCTATAGATAGTGTAAATGGTACAATCCTGAAATTATTTGATAAGGAACTTAATAAAAATTTGATTGATAATAATTCTGAATGGAAAATAGGACAGTTTATTCATGAAAAAACAGATAAGCGATATATTGATGGAGGTATAAAGAATGGGAATACTAGAGCAAGTGTCTCTAATGTGAAGTTTTTAAGATATACTCCTGGTGATATTTGGGATACTTATTCTTTTACTGCATACACAGAGGCAGGTGAGGGTAAAGATAATAATTTACATATTGACTATAAAATATATAATATCTCAAAGAGGATAGATGTATGTTATAGTTTAAATAAGTCATTAAATACTTCTCCTGAAGCTGTTTATGTTTCTTTCCCATTTGATTTATCTGGAGGTGAAATTTATTTTGATGTTCCAGGCGGGGTAGTTAAAGCTGGAGTGGATCAGATTCCAGGAACATCTAGTGACTGGAATACTGTACAGAATTTTGTTTCAGTAAAAAACAAATCAGAACAAATTGTTTTAGTATCACCGGAGGTTCCAATGGTTGAATTGGGTGCGATTAATAATGGGCGCTTTGAAAAATATGCAAAACCAGAATCAAATCATGTATTTTCGTATGTGATGAATAATTATTGGACAACTAACTTTAATGCAGACCAGCGTGGTGAATTTAAATGGAATTATAGTATAACCTCAATGAATAACTCTTCTGATAGAGAAGCTATGATTTTTGCTTTAGATAATAGAAGTCCTATGTTGGCGCGTGCATTGCCTGCTTCATCGCAGGCAAAAAAGGATACTAAAGACCAGGAAACATTCTTCTCTATAGTACCAGAAAATATTATTGTTATGAATATGATTCCAATGAATGATAATTCTGTTTTATTGCATGTTCGTGAAATGGATGGATTGAATACTGAAATAAAGATACAATCTGAACTATTTAAAGATTTTGAGTTGTTTTCTTCGAATGTCTTGGGTGAAATTAGTGATACTAATATGAGTATTAAACCATTTGAAACCAAATTTATTAAGATGGTAATTAAGTAGTTTATAATAATATGCTAAAGTTTAGTAGTATTTAAATACAATTATCAATGAAGTAAGTGCATTTAGATTCTGCATATTATAATTTTACGGGCTGTAGCTATTTCAGTTACAGCCCGTATGTTGTAATATAGTTATTACTTAGCTATGTCGTGTTTATCGATGATTACAGCTTCCAGATTTTAGAGTATTTATTGGTGAGTAAATATTTCTACAGGCTTTTCTTCTGAAGCTTTTCTATTTACGGTATTCTGGAAATGATGTTGATAGGTTCTGGTCTCTATAACTATGATTGAGGAAGGGCGAGAGTAATGACCAATGACACACATGTTTTTACCAATTTATGATTCATGTAGAAGAGCAACAGGATTGTATTTAATTTTTTTGCAGGATTATTTAAGCGGAAGCATTCCATTATTAATTATGAGTAAGCATTAATAGAAGTATATATTTTTAGTATAATGTAGTTTGAGTATAATAAAATAGGATTGCAGGATACATGGGTTAATGAAATAATAGGTTCTCTTAATCGTTTTTTAATCCTTTAGTTAATAGGGTATTCCCTTATTTGTATAAAAATTTAGAAGTTATGTGTAAAAGTTTTTTTGTGATATTAGTTTTTATAATGTCTATTGCATCCGGTAGAGCATTCAATAGCAGTTGGGAGCGTTATGGATGGCCAGAACAGAAGTCTCCGAAAGAATTGATTATTTGTAAACAGACTAATCGAAAAGCAGAGAGTATGTTGCTTGAGTCATTGTCCGGTTTAGCAGCAAAAGCGGTGAATGAAGGACGATTTGATAAGATGGTTTGGATTCAAACGAATAATACATCTTATGAAAGAATACTAGATGAAAGTTTGGATGCTTTGAGAATACAGAAAGTTACTTATATGGATATATGGGAACTTTTAGCTTATTTAAAGCGACAGAAAATCGTGAAAGGATATGTGTTATACGAATTGGAATCCGAACGCCAAGAGAAAATATCTAATTATTCCAGTAATATAGCTACGGTATATGCATCTCTTTTGTCGGGGGTATTAATTGATTCTTCATTGCAAGAGAGAGCTGCCATGTATGGTTTGAAGAAATTGAAAGATGCCAGAAGGGAAAGTACAGCTGAGTGTTTTAAGAAGAATAAGCAAAAACTGAATAATTCTTCTGCTCTAAGTATCCATCCTTCGGTTTCTAATATGCGAGATTACGCTATTGCTCATGGCTTGATGTTGTATGCCGATGAGAAAGAGGTAATTGATGATATATTGGCATGGGTAAAGCCATTATCTCCTATATTGGGGTGGGGATGCGGAGATGAGTTTGAATTTACTAAACTCGCCTCTGAATGGGGACATTTTAATACTGCGTCAGACTGGTGTACTAATCTTCCTTTTATATCTGCAGCTGCTCCATATATTCCTTTGAAGAAAGTGAAGGAGATTGGTCCTGAGGAAATCAATTTTTCTGATACAACTTATGTGCATTCATTTGTGATGAGTGATGGAGATAATATGCAGTGGACTATGGGAAGTTTTGTGGATAATCTAAACTATTTAGGTCATTCTCGAGCTACTTCGGAAGGTATAAACTGGACATTATGTCCTGCTAATTTGGCGGTTATTTCTCCAGTTTCATGGAATGCAATCGTAGAAAAGCAAGGAAAAGCAAGTTATATAGAATATGGTGGAGGCTATCAGTACCCAGATTTATTTGCAATTAAAAGAGAGAATAGAAAAGAATTGTTGAGGGAGTTTGCTAAACGATTGAATTATTTTTTGCAAAAAACAGGGGTAAAGATTTTTGGAGTAATTTGTCAGGATGTTGACAGTCCTGAAGCGCAAGAGGCTTTTCAAATTTATGCAGAAGAGCTGACGGGTATTACTGGAATGATTGCAATTCAATATGCTCCTTATGAGTTAGGCAAAAATCTTTTTTGGTATTCGAATGGGGAAGGAGTGCAAATTCCGGTTTTAACTGCAACTTTCTCATTATGGAATGAGGTTAGTAATCAAAGGCCTAATTGTGGAACACCGGAATACATATCTTCTTTGGTGAATAGGGATGAGAAGCTTGCTACAAATAAGGAACGGTACTCATGGACAATAGTGCATGCCTGGTCTGATTTTTCTGAAACAAGCAAGTCTTCATCAAAAAAAGCGATAGGGGTAAATCCTATTTTAGTTACTCAAAAATTACTAAGTGATAATGTCAAAATGGTTTCTTTGAATGAACTTTTATGGCGACTGCGAATGAAATATTATCCAATTCAGTTAAGATAGTTTGGGAGATTTGTATAGATAATTGTTAGAATAAATGTGAGTTATGAATAAATGTATGTATTTTAGTGAAATAATCAGGTCTTCTTGTATATTCCTTTTGTTATTTTGGGGTGGATTCAGAGGTATAGCTCAAGAAGTTTCTTTTACCAGAGATTATCTGTCTTTTAATCGTGAGAAGATGGAGTTTGAAGATGATCAATTACTTTTGTTTGCAGGAAGAGGTTATGTTTGTCCGCGTGAGTTCAGTATGTCTGGTTTTACAAATGTAGAGTTTCTTCCCATACAATTACCTTTTTATAATTTCTATATTAATCTTAAAGAAAAGACAACAAATCTTTTGATTCGTGATGATGTGGCTGTTCAGTGGGATAAATGGGAAACACAACATACAGGCTGGGATCCATTGGCTTGTAATTTCAGATCTTATGCTCCCAAAGTTTTAGTAACCCAAGATGAAGAATGGAAACCAAATCTTTATATCCGAACTGGTACATTTTTTAAAGATATTGAGGATAAAAGGATAAATTTTAGTATCAAGACTGCTACTTGTGTTTCAGCTGTAGCGGATGAAGTTTTGTTGAAATATGAAATTTTCAATAGAGATACTTTGCCTTTATGTTTGTCATTATTGCCGGTGCATGAGGTAAAAGAACTTCCTTGTGCCGGGAAAGAAGGTTCTGCCCGGATAAATTTGCATACTCCTTTTATTGTATCAAGTGATATGATGGAGATAACATTAGCTTCGGATATTAATACTATTTCTGATGAAGGGTTTGAGATAGAAATAGCACCAAGACAGTCGAGGTGTATGTATTTTTCTGTCTCTTTTAATTTACAGAAGAAAAATAGTCCTATTTATCAAAGTGATATTAAGAAACGTTTTGATAAAGCTCAGGAAGATATTGGTCGACAAATAGATTGGGTCGCACAGAAAATGCCTAAGGTAGAAACAAGTAACAAGCAAATAAACGAAATGTATTATCGCTCGTTATTAAGTGTGTTAATGTGTCGTTGGGATAGAGAAAATTATGTTATTCGTCCTTTTTGGACGGTTGGGACTTGGCCTTATACAATTAGTTGGGACAATTCTTATGCATCAGATGTTTTAGCTATGTTAGAACCTGAAAGTTTGAAAGAAACAATACGGTTGAATTTAGGGCTTGGGCAGAGAAAATATACGTATATTCCATGGAATAGTTCTGTAGTGAATATGTTGTATATTCAAGAGCCTTTCGCTATTCAAATAATGTTGAACGCTTATATAAATCATACTGGTGATATTGGAATCTTAAATGAAAATGCAGAAGGGAAAACTTTTTATGAGTGGATGTGCGAGTGGGCGTATGATTTGCATAATAATTATACCAGAAAGGATGGGTTGATAGATGTGGGATACTCAACGGAGAAAATTATAGAGATTAGGACGGATGGTTATAATCACGTCGTTCCAATTGTCAATGGTTTGACTGTTGATCTGTATGATGAATTAGTTCGGTGGGCGATCTTGTTGAAGAAGAGTGATGATGCTAAAACGTTTACTAAATGGCGTGATCAATTGAAGAAGGTTTTTCTGTCAAAATGTTGGAATTCAGAAAAGAAATGGTTTGATAATTTGTATCCGAATGGCAAAAGGGGGCAGGTATATACATATCATTTGTTTGACTTATTGGCTAGCCCTAATATTACAGGCGAACAAAGATGTGGATTAATTTCGCATATTAAAGATAATGTATTTCTTGGCAAATTTGGTTTTTATTCAATAGCAAGAACAGATTCTGTTCATTGGGATAGAATAGATGGAGATTGGGGAGGTGGTGGACAATATGCTGGTATGCCTACTCGTATAGCACGCAATCTTTATAAAATTGGCTTTTCGGAGCTTGGATGGAATGTGTTAAAGAGATATGCACGCTATGTTGATTATTTCCCTTATTTTACTCAGAATCCGTCAACTGATAAACCACATCAAGAACGTTCTTCTATGCCTTTAGAGATTTCTGCAGGATCTGCTGCTGAAGCACTTATTTTTGGAACATTTGGAGTGAATATTGATATAAACTCGATAAGTATAAATCCTTGTTATCATGAGGATTTAGGTTATTCTGTGTTGAAGGATTTTCGTTGGAGAGGTTCTGTGTATGATGTAGAACTGCATAAACGAACATTTGTGGTGTATAAAAATGGGGTGAAATTGTTTGAAGCATTATATGGTAATGTATTTAAAGATGTCTTGGATATAGAGGAATAAGAGAAAAGGAAACCTTTTTATGCACATATTGATTTTCAGAATTTGATTTGTACTTTCTTAATTAAGTTCATGTAATGAAATAGGGCTATTTATTAACCGTGAAAAAACTATTAACCATGAAAAAAAAATTATTGATTTATTTGTTCTTTTTTGTCCTGTTTCCTATCGGGACCTGGGCGATTAAAATTACTTCTATAAGACCAACTCCTTTATACCCGAGGGTATCGGCTGGGGAGGAACTAAAGCAATTGGTTCGTTTGTCTATTATGAGTGAGTTAGATGCACAAAATTGTGAACTTCGAATTCTACTTCCTAATAATCAAAACTTTTCTCAAAGAATTGATTTAGTTAAAAAAGGAGAGCATATATATAATGTTTTGATTCCCGATATTACTGATGTTACAAACGTTACATTTAATCTTCTGATGGATGGCGAGGTTGCTTTTTCTAAAACGGAGAAGTGGAAACCTCAAAAAAAATGGAAGGTTTATTATGCAGCTGTATCACATCAGGATTTAGGTTTTGAAACTTATTATCAGAATATTCGTCGAGGAGTGCGTGAGGGAGGTCTTGATTTGGCTTTGCAATATTGTCGAGAGACAGATGATTGGGAAGATGATGCCAAATTTCGTTGGAATGTAGAGTCAAGTGAACCAATTATACGTTGGATGAATAAAAGAAGTGCTGCTGAGGTCGAAGAACTGAAGCGCAGAATTGAGGAAGGACGGATAGAACTTGGGGCTATTCATAATACCATTTCATCTCAAATGGCAGGGTATGAGGTTCTTGCTAGAAGTTTTTATACTCCGAACCGTTATGTTATAGACCGTTTGGGGATTGCTCCTGCGAAAGTTGCTGTAATTAATGATGTAACTGGTATAACACGTTCTTGGCCTTTATTTTCAAAAGAAGCTGAAGTTCCGTATCTTATGCACGGAAGTAATGCACCTAATTGCTTGCAGGATATGTATGATGAGCCTGTTTTCTATTGGTTGAGTCCAGATGGAGACAGTAAGAATAAGATATTATGTAGAGCAGATTCCTATTATTCCGAAAATAAATTACAGAAATGGGATGAGGCCCATATGGAGAAACTGATAGCTCGTAATGATAAACCTGAATGGGCTTTTGATTGTATATTGGCTTATGATAGTCATGACTTTGCATTACCTACAATGGAAAATGCTGTTAATATTAGAGAATGGAATAAGAAATATGCATATCCAAGAGTCATTTGTTCTGTGTTGAGCTCGTTTTTTGATGATGTGGCTAGTCAGGCTAATAAAGCAAATATTATAGAGACTGATAAAGATGCTCCAGATAGTTGGGACGACCAGGATGCTACTGATGCGGAATTACTTTCTTTAGCACGGCGTACAACAGGAGAAGTAAGCACTTCTGAAAAGTTTTCTTCTATTGCTATGGCTTTATCAAAGGAATTCCGTTATCCTACAGAAGAAATATTCCAGGCTTATAATGGTCTGATAATGTATCATGAGCATACAAATGGAGCTATTCATGGAGGTAATCACCATTATTATGAAGTAGAGAAGGAAACACATAGACAATTGGTAGATGAAGCGAAAGCTTTGTCTGATTCTGTTATGGGGATTACTATGCCACAGCTTAACTCATTGATTAAAGCAGAAAATAATTCATTAGTTGTATATAATCCTTTGAATTGGAATAGAAGTGATATTGTTCAGATTAAACCTACGGAACTACCTGTTGAACTAGAGTATGTTAAATTATTAGATCCTGTTACTAAAAAAACTGTTCCTGTACAATTGTTGGATAATGGAATGTTAGCTTTTTATGCGGAGAATATTCCAAGTTTAGGGTATAAGACTTTTATAATTCAAAGAGATACAAAAGTTCAAAGAGTTAAAGCAGAACTTTCTTCTATCAAAGAGGTTGAGAATTCTTTTTATCGTATAACTTTAGATGAAAAGAGAAATATTATATCCAGTATTTACGATAAGGAACTTTCTTCTGAGATTTTGGATCAATCGTCACCGTATGCGTTAGGCGAGTATATTTATTACGATGATTTTCGTAAAGAATATCTTAAAACGGATTTTGTGGATATTCAATGTTATAAAGGTAGTGTCGCAGATGAAATTCATATCTGTCAGAAGGCTTATTTGGCAGAAAATTTAAAACTTGTAGTTTATGTTTATCATGATACGAAAAAGATAGATTTTTCTCTTAGTCTGAATAAATTGTCCAATGACGAACCTTTAGTGGGAAGCTGGGAGCGTAATTTTAAGGAGGCAGTATTCTGTGCTATTCCAGTAAAAATACCAAATTATGTACATCATCATGAACTGGCAGGAGCTGTAATGCAACCAGGAAATCCCAACATGCAGTTCGAGTCTGCAGAGGCTGCATATTACGCAATACAGCATTTTGCTGATGCTTCTAATGATAATATGGGTGTAACGGTTTCTACAATTGATGCTGCTTTGGTTGAGTATGGACATCCTCGCCCAGGTTTATGGAATTCTAATGGCCGTAAGCCTAAGGATCCTGTGATAAAACCAGAGAATAGCAATATGTTTCTGTATTTGATGAATAATTTCTTTCAGACAAATGTGATGGTTGATCAGCCTGGTCCCAAAAGATTTGAGTTCTCTTTGCGAAGTCATGAAGGAAATTGGCAAGCTGGAAAAGCTTATCGTTTTGCTTGGGAAACATCTAATCCATTGTTTTCGTATTATCTCACAAAGAATGATGACGGAATATTACCTCAAAGTTATTCTTTTTTGAGTGTTGACAATGATAATGTAGTTTGCTCCGCCTTGAAACCTGCAGAATTTAATGGGGAAGGGTATATTGTTCGATTTTTTGAACTTTCAGGAAAACAAACTGATGTGAAAGTTAAATTTGATTTTCTCGATAAAATAGATGAGGCATATATGACTAATCTTATAGAGGAAAATCGTTCGTCACTTCAAGTTTTGAATAAAAATGAGGTGTTGTTTCAGATTGCAGGGCATGGAATATGTACTATTCGTGTAAAAAATGAGCTGCAAAATAAGAGTCAAGTATCAGATATTATAGCTACGGCTTTGTCGGATGCGGAAATAGAACTTAGATGGCAAAATGAACAGGATGAAAATGTCAGCCATTATGCAATTTATCGTAGTGAATTGCCTGAATGTGCTCCTATAGCGTTGAATTATATAGGAACGTCTTGTAGTAAAGAATATTTAGACCGTCCACACTTGAATTATGCAGGGTGGCCAAGCAATAATCTTTTGCCTGCTAAGCAATATTATTATAGAATTTGTCCTATAGATAAATATAATAATAGAGGTAGAGTTTCTGATGTGATTTCTTGTACGACCCTTTCTAGTAATGTAAAGAATGCCATTCCTAATAAGGTTGAGGGATTATATGCTCTTCATGTTTCTCCTTTAGCTCCTGAAAATTATGTGGCATTATTTTTCTATACTAATATAGAGTCTGATGTGGATTTGTATGAAATTTATCGTGGAGAATCCTCAGAATTTATTCCATCAGAATCGAACAAGATTGGGATAGTAGAACCTTCAAAGAAAACTTTAAATTATAAAGGAAAATATTCGTATTCGGAGTTGGAAAGGCAGATGTTTAATGATAAAACTGCAGAACTGAATAAAGGATATTATTATAAAGTATGTGCTGTTGATCGTGAGGGGCAGCGTGGAGCTTATTCTAATGCTGCTTATGTACAAATGTCAGAGATTCCAATTTATGTTGAGTTAGAGAAAGTTAATTTTAGTAGTTTTGTTGAAGTTGATGGTAGTATAAAAGTAAGAATTCTTACTCCGGTAAAGGGTAGTACTATCCGTTATACAATTGGTCATTCAGAGCCTTCTGAAAATTCAACTTTGTATACAGGTGAGTTTATTTTAACAAAAGATACATTTATGAAAATTGCGCTTTTTGATGCAAAAGGAAATAAAATATGTACAAAATCAGTTTTTGTAAAAGCTCCTCGTGCTGTATCAAGTTCAATTTATGGAGAGGAATGGAATGCTTCTAAAGCCTTTGATGGGTATGATGATATTGGTTCCCAATGGGTTAGCCTTCCTTATGGGCAGGGTAATAAAAAGAGTCCTAAAGATGTTTGGGTTGGTTGTGTTTTACCAGAAACGATTAGAGTAAAAGGTGTGGTGGTAGTTGGAGACGATCGTGAGATAATGCCTGAATATAAGAATTTTAAAATTTATGTACGTAATAACGGAAAACTTTCATTACTTGGAGATTTACAGTCTGATGGTGTATTATTGGGAAAGAAAAACAATTATAAGATGATGGGTAAGGAAGTAATGTCTGCCGATGGTATAATGTTGTATGTTCCTGCAGATGAATTACCTAAATCAGCTAATCTTGAGCAAGATGGTGTTGTAAGAGTTTTAGAACTAAAGTTGATTTTATCAGATGGGAGTGTGAAGTCTATTAAGGAAATACTTAGTGGTGAACGAGTCATTACTGATAATGCTTTATTTGATGCGGCTCAAACAGCTTTGGGAATGGATAACAACTAAAATATATAGTTATAGTATCTGATTTTATAAAATTAGATGTATAGAGCTCATAGTTGGATTGTGATTATCAGCTTTAAGACATCTAAAAGATGTCTTAAAGCTGATTTGAGTCTTATCTGGGAGTGATATTTTATTTTCATTTATAAAATTTGTGCCGATTATGATGATAAAAATATTATTGAGTTTGGTATTGTTTTTAGGGTCTTTTAGTATGGTGTATGCTATAAGAATTAGTCCAGTTTCTCCTGTAAAACTTAAACAGGAATCAGGCTATCATATATTATCATATATTAAACTTGATGAACCAATCAAGGGAAAGGCTAAAATATATGTGAATGGTAAGTCTGCTGATATAATGAAGACTGATCGTCCAGATAGTATTTTGGTATGGCTGCCTATGATTGGTGACGAAACAGGACTGGTATTGAAAGATGGTAAAGAACTGATTTTAGATAGAACCTTAATTCCATATATTCCGGCCGACTGGGGTTACTTTAAGAATGGAACCATTCATATTATTCAGTCATCTCATCAGGATATAGCCTGGATGGATACACCTGATTATTGTAGGAAGGACCGAATTGAAAATATCATATTGCCTGCTTTAGAGATGATGGAGAAAAATCCTTCGTTCAAATTTGAAATGGAGCAGACTCTTAATCTAATGGAATTTTTGGAGGAGCATCCTGAACGAAAAGAGGAAATCGCTGATTTATATAGAAAAGGTAGGTTTACCTGGGGAGCTACTTATAATCAGCCATATGAAGGCTTGTCTAGTGGCGAACAATTGGTACGTCAGGCTTATTATGGCCGGAAATGGGTTTTAGAGAACTTTCCAGGAGCTGATGATAAGGTAGCTAATAATATTGATGTTCCAGGTAGAACCTGGCAGATGCCTCAGATATTGGCGAAGAGTGGTATTGAAAACCTGTTTATCAGCCGTATGGCCGAAGGACTATACGACTGGTATGCTCCCGACGGATCAAAGATTTTGACGTTTAGTCCTGGTAATTATGGATGGGCCTCTATGATATGGAAATTTTTTGATGAAGACGCTGCCAGTGCTATGCATAAATTGCATCATCGCACACAGTTGTGGGGAGATTATTATAAGAAGCATAATATCCCGCCACATTATGCCATTCTGATGAGTTGTGATGCTACCAAGCCTGTAGACTTTCAGCCGATAGTAGACGAATGGAATAAGATTGCTGAAACTGCTGGCTGGGAGATACCTCGTTTGAAGGTTTCGACTTCTGAAGAGTACTTTAATGCAGTGAGGGGAGCAAACACTTCTTTCAGAAAAATTGAAGGTGAACGTCCTAACTTGTGGTTGTATATACACGGTCCTGCACATTATGAGGCTACCCGATATAAGCGGGAGGCTTCCGTTTTATTGCCCGCTGCAGAGTCATTTACAACATTCTCGTTATGGAAAGACAATCAGCTTGACCAGTATCCGCATGAAATGTTTAACCGCGCATGGATGGCCTCGATTTATCCGGATCATGGATTAGGAGGAAAGAACGGAGATATAACTGACGCTATATTTGAAGATAGTTTGCGTGTAAGCCGCAATTTGGGTAAGAATGCACTGGAACAGTCTTTGGATAAAATAGTTTCAGATATTGATACTAAAGAAGGTAATTATGTTGTTTTCAACGATTTGACTTGGAACCGTAGTAAAACGGTTAACGTAAATATATCTGCTTCGCGTGCTTTAGTTCTGGACCATACGGGTAAGGAAGTTCCTTCACAGGTTGTCAAATCAGATAAAGGTTATACCCTGACATTCCGTGCTGAAAATATTCCGGCAATGGGTTTCAGTAGCTATCAAATCAAAGAAGGAAAGAATAGCAAGTGGGATAATTCTAATGTTCAGCTGAGTGACAATACACTCGAGAATAAGTACTATAAAGCAGTTTTGGGAAATGGCGGAATTGTTTCCTTATACGATAAGGAGTTAGGGAAAGAGGTTATTCATACTTCGAAGTTTGCTTGTGGTGACATTGTTGAACTGGGATATACTGGTAACGGTGCCGGTGAGTTTACCCGGATTCAGGATGTTACTCCAGGAGATATAATTCCGTTGAGCTCAATGGCTGCAAACTGGAAAGTGACAGAGAATGGTAATGTATTGACTCGTTTTGTCAATGAACAGCCTACCAAGCATGCAAAGATTGTGCAGACTGTTACATTCCATCATAACGATAAAAAGATAGATTTTGATATCGTCCTGGAGGATTTTGATGGCGAGCATAACAGACAATATCGTATTGCTTTCCCTATGAATATGATGCAGGAGTCTCAAATTCATTATGAAGTTCCTATGGGAGTAGCTCAAGTAGGTAAGGATGAGCTGGGAATTCAGCCAGGTGGCTGGGCGTGGGGAGGCACTTACGTACATCATCCAAAGGATACGCATCCTCGTGAAATTCTGAATTTTATCTCGGCAAATGGTAACGGTATGGGGGTTACGATGTCATCCTGTGTAGCTGTGGCCGATTGGTTGGATCCTTCTCGCGAAATGGCTTCTTATCCAATACTGCAGGGTGTTTTGCTTTCTTCCCATAAGAGTTGTCATGGTGAAGGTAACTGGTATGCGCAGAAGGGTACTCATAAGTTTCATTTCTCACTGTCTTCTCATTCAGAAGGTTGGAAGAACGGATATTGTTTTGGAGTTGGAGAAAATCATCCGTTATTTGTTAAGGAAAAAACAAATAATTCCGGTAAACTGCCAGAAAATTACAGCTTTATGAATGTTTCTGATCCATTTGTAGGAGTTTCTGTAATTAAAAAATCGGATAAAGACAATAATATGATTATTCGTCTTGTGGAGATGGAAGGTAAGGATAAAGATGTAATTTTAGCTTTTCCTCAGGAAATAAAAGGAGTAGTTCGTACAAACTTAATTGAACAAGATAAGGAGATGTTACCTATATCTGGTCATGAATTACGTTTAGAGCTTGGGCATCATGCTATAGAGACATTGAAACTTTTATTGTAGTAGTTATAATATTAGGGTAAATAAATGTTTACTAATTTGAAGGTATGGTTACATTATTGCATGTAAAAAGAGGTATGATACTGAGGTATAGTATTTGTATTCTTTTTGTTTTGTTGTGTGGTTGCAAACAAAAGTTACAGGAGATAGTTGATTATACACAATTTGTTAATCCTTTTATCGGGACATTGCATGAAGGGCATTGTTTTCCCGGTGCTACTGTACCTTTTGCTATGGTACAGCCCGGGCCGGAATCGCATACTGCTTATTATGAAGGGTATGAAATGGATCATGTAACAGGTTATCAGTATACGGACTCCTTATTAAAAGGTTTTACACAAACGCATCTAAATGGTGTAGGGTGTCCTAGTATGTCGGATATTCTTATGATGCCTTATTCTCGTGATATTGTAGGTGATGAGAATACTCCTAGTTCTTATTATTCGGATTATGATAAAGATTCTGAGCAAGCATCTCCTGGTTTTTATTCAGTGAATCTACTTCGTAATGGAGTAAAAGTTAGTTTAACTGCTTCACCACATGTTGCATATCATCAATATTGTTATAGTTCGCAAAATGCGAATTTATTGATAGATTTACAATATGGTGTAAATTGGAATATTTCTGCGTTAAATACGCATATATTGGATTCTTCAGAAGCTTTTGAAGATGACTATACTTTATCTGGATATAGACTTGTAAAAGATTGGACAATACGAAAGGTATATTATGTAATTAAGTTTAATAAAAAAATTGTTCAGAAAAAGATTTTAAAGGCTGTGAAAGGAGAGCGGGCACGACGATATGTTTTATCTTTTGAATTAGGCGAGGATTGTATATTACAGGCAAAGGTTGCTTTGTCTACTACTGGGATTGCTGGTGCTAAGAAGAATTTGGAACACGAAATTCCTGAATGGAATTCATTTGCAAAGATAAGAAGTGAAGCTCAAGCAATGTGGAATAAGTTGTTGTCAAAAATTGATATCAAGACAGATTCTGAAATGATGACTGTTTTTTATACGTCATTATACCATTTATTTTTGCAACCAAACAACATTGCCGATGTAGATGGAAGATATAGAGCAGAGAATGATTCTATATATCACTCTGTTGGTGGACGGTTTTATTCTACATTTTCTTTTTGGGATACTTTTCGAGCTGTTCATCCAATGTATACGATTTTAATTCCTGATAGTGTAGGAAGTTTTATTAATTCAATCTTTGAGGGATATTTGCATAAACCTACTGATATAAAAAATGAGGCTGAGTCTAATAAATATCTTCCTCGATGGGCTTTATGGGGACGTGAGACCAATACAATGGTGGGGAATCATTCAATTCCTGTGATTGTGGAGGCTTATATGAAAGGGTTATTGTCGGATTTGTATGATATGGATGATTATTATGAAGCAGTATTGTCATCTGCAACTAAGCCTCATTATAGGAATCATGTAGAGCTTATTAGTAAGTATGGTTATATTCCTTATGATGTGAAAATTAATTCGTATGATGATGGGCGTGAGACAGTATCTAGATTATTGGAAAGTATTTATGATGATTATTGTGCGGGTGTTTTGGCTCAGCAATTGGGTAAGGACTCTATAGCGGAATATATGTTTAACCGATCCGATTATTACCGAAATGTATATAATAAACAAACTGGATTTATGTGTGGACGTGATTCTAAAGGAGTATTTAAAAATGAGAATCCTGCAGAAGTAGTTGGGGAGTGGTTACCGCATTCATCTTATACAGAAGGGAATTCATGGCACTATTTGTTTCATGTGTTACATGACATTCCAGGTATGATTGACTTAATGGGTGGAAAAGATTCTTTAGCTAATAAGCTAGATTCAATGTTTTATGCACCGAATGGTCCTGAAGTGAAAACTTTAGTTTGGAAGATAATAGGAACTTTAGGTCAATATTGGCATGGGAATGAGCCTTGCCATCATGTCCCGTATTTGTATAAATTTACAGATAAGAGTTATAAAACAGATATGATAATACATAAATTGGTAAATGACTTCTACAAAAATGCACCTGATGGTTTAAAAGGAAATGATGATTGTGGCCAAATGTCTGCATGGTATTTGTTTTCTGCTTTAGGATTTTATCCTGTAGATCCTGTAAGTTGCCAATTTGTAATAGGTGCTCCGCAAATTGATAGGGCTACATTAAAGTTGGATGGTGACAGACGTCTTGAAATAATAATTAAAAAGCGTTCTAATGATTGTTTTTTTGTAAAAGAGGTGTACTTGAATGGGAAGTTGCTAAATCGCCCTTATATTACTTATCAGGAGATTATGAATGGTGGTAAGTTGGTTTTCACAATGTATTCTCGTAAGAATTGATATAATTTTAATTGTTCAATGTGGTTGATTTGGAGGCTGTCTCAAGTTCATTTTGAGACAGCCTCATCTTAAAAGTGTACGTGAGGTTTAATTTTGAATGAACAGAATGTTAAATAAAAGGTACAGCATAATATTATAATTAGTCCACCGGTTATACCTGCCCATTCCATGGCTATTCCAAGGATGGGGGTAACAATTCCTCCTCCTGCAACAGCGGTTATCATTAATCCTGATATTTGATTTGTTTTAGTGGGAACTTCTTGAAAGGCTAAAGAATAAATAACTGAAAAGATAGTGGAAGCAAAAAAACCTATTCCTGCGATACAAATCAGACTAATGATGGCATTGTCTGTAATAATCAAGCACAGAATTGAACCGATACATGCGATGATATTGACTCTAAAATAGTGTATGGGGAAGATTTTTGTCAATAGAAAAGCCCCTAATACAGCTCCTATAGTTCTGCTAAAAAAGTATACTTGTGGGGCAAATTTTGCTTTTTCAGGAACCCATTCAAATTTTACTAACATAAGTTTTGAACTTATGAAATTTGTTGCAACATCAACACCAACGATAAAAAATATGCCTAAGAAAAGTATTAGTATAACTTTTTTTCTTAATAATGAGATTGAATCTGTAATAGAAGTATTTTCAAATATGCGTTCTTCTTTTTTTATGTGAGTTGTAGATAGCCAAAGTGTAAGAATGATAGTTGTTGCTCCCATAATAGGAAAGCAATAATACCACTTTTCATCTCCCCAATGAGATGTTGCGAATAGAACAATTTCTGGACCAGCTAAAGATGATATTGCTTTAATAACTTGTCCTGCTGTTAGACTGCTGGCTAATAAATGCTGGCTTTTAATAACGTTGTTTAATAATGGGTTTAAAGAAATTTGTAATATTGTATTTCCAATTCCTAGTAAAGTATAGGAGATGATGCATGTTATGCTACTATAGAAAATTAAAGGTAGAAACATTCCGATAATGGTTATTATCAAACCTATTAAGACGGTATTCTTTCGTCCCCATTTATTCATTCTATTGCCAATAGGTATACCTAGAAAGAGAAACCAAATAAATACTAATGAAGGAATAAATCCAGTTATGCTATTTGACCATTTGAAGCTAGCTTGCATATAGTCTGATGTAATACCAACAATATCACAAAACCCCATTGCAAAGAATGTTGCTAGTACAGGTATTGTTTTTCCTAAAGAGTTATTTTTCATATATGTCCCAATAAAAGTTTTCTTTATGATAAAGAGAAATCGTTTTGATAGAATAATTGTCCCTTATTTTTAATTTTATGAATATAATAACAGATTTTTTGATTGAATAAGTAAATTCAATCAAAAAATCTGTTATTGCAATTATTTTATCGGGGGATAATTGTGGGTTCCCCATTGTTTATTAGGCTTTTTCCCTAACCAAATTTCTAAGACTCCTCCTGCCGCAAATTGTTTATGATAAAACCAGAAATTTTTAAGTTCGATTCCATTTAATTTAGCTTTTTGGATATAACAGTTCTCTTTTGAGTTATTATAGGTTTTAATGATAAATTCTTTTCCCTTGTAGTATTTGTTATCTAATTGGATAATAATCTTGTCAAAAATTGGAGCTGTAATTTCATAGAAAGGATCTTGGGTTTCTGAGCCTAAGATATTGAATAATCCTATAGCCATTAATGCACTTACTCCTCCCATTTGTCCTTGATCTTCGTCATGTCCCCCATAGCCTAAGTCTGGGGTTATGCCACCATAAGCTTTTTCTCTGACTTTTCGTACCCAATATTGAGTTAACCATGGAGCACCAGCATAGCTGAATACATGGGCATTAGAACAACCAGGTTGATTGGCATAGCTAATATAGCCCTGCCCATAACTATGCGTAAAGTCGTTTTGTTCTTCGTGTTTAAAAGCTGAATTTAGCATGAGGCATAGAGTATCATTACCTCCCATTAAAGAAGCTAATCCTTCTATGTCATGAGAGACACCAAAAGTAGCTTGCCATGCATTTGCTTCTACAAAACCATCCATTGATAATGGATTATCATGGGAAAAAGAACCATCAGGCTTTTTGGGGAAAAGAAGCTTATGTTTTGGGTTAAAACAATTTTTCCAAGAAGTAGATCGTTTAAGAAAGTATTCATAATCTTTTTCTAATCCTAGTTTTTTAGCCATTTGGGCTGCACCCCAATCCTGAAATGCGGCTTCTATAGTTATACCTGCATTATTGGGAAACCATCCTTTCTCTATATAAAAATTAAGTTCTTTTTCTCCTCCCATCATACCTCCAGGTAAATGATTCTGTTTTATTTGCTGGAAAGCATTCATTGGATCTTTCTTAGTCAATAAATCTTTCATGTAAGCACTAGTTATCAGACTAGTTCCCGGACAACCTGTCATAATAAAGCTATATCCACCTCCAGAAGGTCCTCTAGGTATTAATCCTCCATTATTTGAGTATTGTATCAAAGAAGCTGCCATATCATCCAAAATTTCTGGCCAGGCTAATCCCCAAAGGACATTTAAATTCCATTGTGTTAACCAAAAGGCATCTGAATTATACATGTTATGGATTACTTTACCATCCTTATCTATTCCTGTATTTCTAATTTTAAAAATAGGATCTATTATAGCGCCGTTTTGATTCCAAACAATCTTTTGTCGGCCAACAGTCCTATCAGGATAGTCTCCATTAATATCATTTATTCGATGTCTTCCTAATAATACGTGCCACAAATCTGTGTAGAACTTGATTTTGTCTTCTTGGGTTCCGCCCTCAACTTTGATTTTTTCAAGCCAAGTATTCCAAATTTCTTGGCTTTCGCTTTTGACTAAATCAAAATTCCATGTGTCACACTCTTTGATTAAGTTGTTTCTGGCATTTTCTATGCTTGTATAAGAAATAGCTATTTTAACTTGAACTTCATCGCCGGAATTTACTTTATATGCTATTGAAACACCTGTGGAATCTCCAGATATAGTATGGATGTTCTTAAAGTTCTTTTTCCCGTTCCATGCATTTAAAGAGTCCCATTTTTTATCTACTTGAAGTACGAAATAAATTTTGAAATCGTGTGGTCCTACATTGTAGGCTCTGTCTACAGAACTTATAGAACCTTCCAATTCATTATTCCCACATCTTTTTACATAAGCATTGGTCATTCTGCTATTGCCCAATAGACCGTTTAGTGATAAGAGGATTTGGGCATCTAAGTTCTCTGTCCATTTGAATCGATAAAAACTGACTCGATCTGTTGCTGTTTGTTCCACCCAGACCTTGCTATCTGATAAGAACATTCTGTGGTATCCTGGTTGGACAATCTCATCATCATGTTTAAATGAAGATTTCCATTTGTTTTCTCCTAAAATAGGATTTACTTTTGCTAAGGTAGGCATTAAATTTAATCCAGAGATAGTCCATGCATGAATTTGAGGGAACCCTAGTACTTCATTTGAAAAATAAGCATATCCTCCTCCTCCATTATTCCAGTTCTTAGTCATTGGAGCTGCCCCAATCATACCATATGGTCGCTGGCCTGTAATAAAATAAAAGAATCTTCCTCTATTAGTCTCAATATAAGGATCAACCCATTCAATAGCTTCTTTGTATTGACTAGGGGATGGATAAACTTCAATTTCTGATAATTCAATTATTTCACCTTTACTTTCTTTTATGTTAAATTGAATATTGGTAGTTTTTTTTTCAGGAAATTCAATGGCAAAAGCACTTCCATCTTCTGGTAGTTTAATCTTAAGGGTACTTTTGTCATCAAATATTAACTCTCCAGAAATAATTCTATATTCTTCTGCTGGAGAATTGAATATTACAACTTTGTTTACATATTGCTTACTATTCCACGATAGCTTAATCCATGCATCTTTTTTGCTTTTCCAGTTTCCTTTTTCTTTTATACCAATAATTCCATCGGAAATATTGGAGGGAGTAGTATTGGAATCTAAATAGCCTGAAGCTTTGACTTTTGCTTTATTAGAAATACTTTCAGGTCTTGCATAGGAATATTGAACTGATAATATTCCCAGTAATGCACCGATGATGGTACATATGAATCTTTGAGTTTTCATTGTTATAAGATTAAAAATTAAATTTATTTTGTAAATGATGGCTTGACATAGGTTATGAGTCTATTTGGGATAATGCGTAAGCGTAGGCTCCGCGCATTATGGAAACACTAGTTCCATTGACACTACACATTACAGCAATACGTTTTGAAATATTATAGGGAGTTCTTTTATTTGTTCCATAAATATATATTTCTTTATTTTGAGGAGCTAAGAACTGCTTCCTATCATTATCGTCTTCCCAATTGTAAACGTCCATTTGAACACATGGAAAACTTTCTCCTGAAAATGTAAAAAGTTCAGATCGTAATTCTTTTATAAGGCTAGGTAATATGTACTTAGAAGCTCCTGATATTCCTCCTCCTATTACAACTATTCCGTCAACAATGTTTAATGCAGAGGCGATTGCATTGCCTGCTACCATTCCTAATTCATTGAAGCTTTCTATTGCGGCATATTTGTCACCCTCTTTTATACCTTCAGCAATATCATAAATGTCTTTGGGTGTGAGAGTATTATTCCTTATTCCCGAAAGCTCTTGATAAACTCTTTTTATAGCTCTAATACTTACACTTTCTTCTGAAATTTTAGATGGATATTTTTTATTTCTCATTAGCCATATATCACCTCCACAACCATTATCTCCATTTAATAAAATGTTATTTATAACGACTCCGGCGCCAAATCCGGTACCTAATGTTATGCCTAATAAGTTTTTATAAACTCTATTGTTTTTGTTTTTTGCTAATTCGGAATTTATCATGGGAAGAGCACCTGATAAAGCTTCACCATAAGCAAAAAGGTTCCCGTCGTTCTCTATAAAAACAGGAATCTTAAAAATATTCTCAAGGAATGGACCTAAAGCTACTCCCTTTCTAAAAGATGGAAAGTTGGGTAAGTTTCCTCCAATAATTCCATTTTTGTAATCTGCAGGTCCTGGGAATGCGAAACTAATCGCCACAGGATTTTCTGATAACTTATTTTTTATGATATCAAATCCTTTAACTAAAGTAGTAAGACATAACTTCAAATTAGACGATTCTGAGGGAAAACAAATGGGGGCAACTATCTGTCTATTTCCCTGAATAGCAGAAAATACAAAATTTGTACCTCCTGCGTCTAGGGTTAAAACTATTCTTTTATCATTTTCATACATAAATTCAAGTATTGGTTTGATTATAATTTCAGAAGCGAATATAAGCTTTTATAGTGACACATTCTTTACCTTCTGACTTGCCATATGGTCGAGTCGTATATTCTCCTAAATTAGCAGGTATGATAAAGGTTTCTGCATAATGAACAATGAATGGTTCAAATGAGTTATTAGGACTTTCAATTATTATTTCGTCTCCTTCTAATAGGTTGAAAACATTTACACTATTATTGGTATTATGTAAAACGGGAGCAGAAAAACGATGGCGACGTGTTTCTATAAATTCATTTTCATGTAAACCTGTGCGTTCTTCAATCCATCCTTCCCCTTTCGCAACAATAGTAATTTGGTTTCGTAATTTTTTATATACATAGTCTGTATCTCTAGACCAGTTTATAACATGACTGCCACGTTCTACATTTATAGGACGTGGCTTCCCATCTAGGCCTAGACGTTGCCAATCCCAAAGTTTAAAGGTAAATAGATTTGGTGTAGAACTGATTTCAAGTACCATACTATTTGAACCGGAACAATGTATAGTTCCGCCTGGAATAAGAAAATGGTCGTGCTTTTTAGCAGGAATTTTGTTGACATATTTTTCAGCATCAAATACAATTTCTCCACGTTGTGCCTTGCGTAAATCTTCAATCATAGCTTCCTTGTCTATATCTTTCTTTACTCCTAGGTAGACAACTGCATCATCTTTCGCATCAAGTAAATAATAACTTTCATCTTGTGTATAATACATCCCGAAGTTTTCCCTTATGAATTGTGTCGTAGGATGTACTTGGAGACTTAAATTTCCTCCTCCAATTGTATCCAGAAAATCAAAACGGATGGGAAAATCTTTACCAAATCTGGCTTCAACTGGTTCACCTAATAATTCTTTACTTTTTAAAAGAACTATATTTATGGCTGGCATCTCAAATTTAATCCCGTTGATATCTAACAATAAACTATTTTCTTCAGGTACACAATCAAAACACCAGCCAAAATTTTGCTTTGTTCGGTCTAAGTCACAAACTTCTTTCATCCATTGCCCTCCCCAAGGAGCTGGATCAAAAAAAGGAACAACTCTAAATGGTTTCGAAACTGTTTTTTCAATACCTCGCATAAAGGTGTTTTTGTCTATCATTTTAGGTATACCTTCAATATGAGTATCAAGCCAGTAATCTACTTTATTAAATAAGCTGTCCTTATGCTGGTCGCATATACGCCAATCATTGAAATAACCTCTTTTATATTGTAAAGATACTGCATCAGTTCTATTGTCTATGCCTAAAGCTTTGACCTCATGGCGGCGAAAGCGTTGTTGTATTTCCCAACGTGCCATATCAACATATACCAACGTACCATAAGGAGCAACAAGACTTGCCCCCGTCCCATATACTAATATTGGTCCTTTTGATTTGTTAATTTGTTTACGGGCTTCAGAGAGTTTCTCTAAATCAAAATAATCTGTGAGGTGTAAGCTTGTTACATAACCAAATAGGACATCGTCTGTCATGAAATGTTTAGTCATTTCCCTTATAGATTCCTCATCTTTATAGAGGGAGCAGACTTTTATAATATTCCCATTCGTTAATACAGAAAGTTCATTAATTAATTCATTTTCATGTACCCCTGTGTAACAATCAACAACTAGTACTTTTTCTTTTGTTAATGCTTCTGAAAGAGTTTTGCGAATTTCTTTCCAGCCTTGATAAATGTTTCCCTTAACTTGGGTTGAAGGAAACTTGTCATAGTTAGACTTTCTCATTTCTTTATCCGTTATATATGTTCATACATATTATAATATGTGCAAATGTAATAAAATATTCTTATATCAAAGAAAAAAACAAAAATAATCTGTTAATTTTGCACCAGAACATAATAAATAGAGCAAAAATGAAAATAGATCCTACTAGTAATAAGCCTTTGCATGTACAAGCTGAGGAAATTATAAGAAGATTGATAGACTCTGATGAATATAAGAATGGAAAATATTTACCCAAAGAGGTCGATCTGTCAAAAATGTTGAATATATCAAGAAATACTTTAAGACAAGCTATTAATAAGCTTGTTTTTGAAGGTTTGTTGGTACGTAAGCCAGGAGTTGGTACAAAGGTTCAGCAAAAGTGTATTGTTGGTGGCGTAAAAAATTGGTTTAGTTTCTCTCAGGAAATGAAAATGCTTGGGATAGAAATCCGAAATTTTGAGTTGCATGTAAGTTGGAAGAAACCTTCGGAAGAAATATGTAATTTTTTTAATATATCTCCAGAAGGATTTATTAAATGTCTGGTGTTAGAAAGAGTTCGAGGAAAAAAAGAATTTCCTTTTGTTTATTTTATTTCATATTTCAATCCATCAATTTCTTTAACTGGTGAGGAGGATTATACACGGCCTTTATATGAGATGTTGGAAGATGATTATAATATAATTGTAAAAACAAGTAAAGAAAAAATAAGTGCGAGTTTAGCTGGTGAGTGTATTGCAGAAAAACTGGATATTAAAAATACAGATCCTATACTTATTAGAGAGCGATTTGTATATGATGTGAATCAATTTCCTGTAGAATATAATATAGGGTATTATCGTGCAGATAATTTTACATATACGATAGAAGCTCAAAGATAAGGAGGATAAGTCTGAAAACTTTATTTTTTGTTTATATTGAGTATTAAGTCAGGTGTAATCGATTCTTGTATTTATATATTAAGGAGTACGGAATCTGTATTATAATTGATATGTAGTAGTTGCGTTTATTTTGTCAAAGATTTTTGCTTTTGAATATTACAATCTTTTGGTAATGTTGTAAAACTATAAATGAAAAACAAGTGTTTTCTGTAATTTTAATGGATGATAAACTATTATTGTTGTCCGATAAAAAATTTTACACAGAGTAAATTAGGGCTGACTTCATTTGCGAGGTCAGCCTATTTTCTTTAGATTTCAGTCGTCAAACAATAAAATCTAATCATGGGTAAATACACATTTTAGCGGACAACTGCTCTATTGTCAAGTCATAAGATTACTTGATAAGTCAAAAATCCTTCGGTTAAGTCGTGAATATGGTAGTGAACGCCATGTGAAACGATTCGATCTATATACAGAAATGTACATTCCTCGGGCTGTTGCAAAAACAGGGATAAAGCTTGGACGAAGTGTTTTCAGATTATCGATTCCACTACTAGCATCTTGTTCTCCAACCTCTTGTTCAAGGGTGTGGGACGTCATCTCAAGACCGGAAAAAGAAAGGAGGTATAAAGGTCACACCGTCATACATGCCAACGAAGGAGTTCCTTCAGACATAAAGTTTACTTCTGCTGCAACCAATAATTCCTTCATGTTAAGGCCATCAGCACTGAACAAAGGAGACATGATTGCCATGGACCGCGCATATATTAACTATGAGAAGCTGGAAACACTCACGCTGGGAGGGGTTTTGTATGTGACAAAAATGAAGAGAAACCTGAAATACTCTGTTCTGGAGGATTGTATGTACCAGACTACAGACGGATTTATGGAAGTACGGATGCAACATGTCACGTTCTCAAAAGTATTGAAGGGTGGCGAAACCTTGACTCACCATGCTTGTATCATCACCTACGCCGATACTCAAAAGTACAAACAGGTTTCATCGTTTACAAACGATATGGAATCGGACCCGAACGAAATTATAGAAATTTATCGTAAACGCTGGGAGATAGAACTGTTGTTCAGGCTGATAAAATAGAACTTCCCGTTGAAATACTTTTATAGAGAAAATGCAAATGCCATCAAGATACAGGTTTGGGTGACTCTTATCGCTAATCTGCTGCTTATGATAATGAAAAAGAAACTTATACGTTCGTGGAGTTTCTCCGAGCTTGCAACCATGATACGGATTACGCTTATGTATTATGTGGATTTCTGTAGTCTGTTTAATTACCCGGAAAAAGATTGTAAAACTCTCTTAGGTGTAGTTCGGAAAGAAGATTATGGTTATTCATCTTTTAGTTATATACAATTAATTTTATTGGATATTAATAAAATATGATAAAAAATCTTAAACCACTGTTTGATATAATATTTGTTTATATATTTGCACAATATTGAATATGTTTAAACAAATAAATTCAATATTGTGGCATATTATGAAAATTACTTAAGGTTATTCTATGGTAATAATCAATTTGTCATTAGTGTCCACTAAGAAATCATAGGAGTTCTTTGAAATTGTTGAAATTCAATTTGTTATAAGGAATTTTAGAGAGGACCGATTTGAATTTACTTTTGTGGTAATTTTCAGACCGTTATGCATAAAGCCCCCTTATATTTTTGCCCAATTAGTTAAGTCTCTTGACAGATGTAAATTCAATCGTATTGTTACTAAGAATGGAGGAGATAAGTATATCAAGAGTTATACCTTTTAGAATCAACTACTTACGATGAATTTTGGTCAGCTTTCCAATCGTGAGAGCCTCCGAGGGTTGGCTGTGGTTATGGAAGCTCAAACAGGAAAATTCTACCATCTCGGAATCGGAAAGTTTGTAGCACGAAGCAATCTTAGTAAAGCTAATTGGCAATTTAACTCTCGTATCTTCGAGGAATATGCAACATTCATGATTGACGAGGCCCGCAAGCGTAGAATCAATAAAATATTCGGACTTGACGGTCATGTTTATGCATTTGGCTCTACAACGATTGATCTGTGCCTGTCAGTGTTTGAGTGAGCTAAATTTCGCAAACATAAAGGCGGAATAAAGTTGCATACGCTCTATGATATTGAAGCGGAAGTACCTGCATTTGTGCATATTACACCTGACAATATTCACGATTCAAAGGCTATGTCTGAGATCTCATACAAATCAGGAGGGCATTACATATTCAACCGAGGGTATAACGATTTCAGCCACCTTAATACAATAATCGTATAGGTGCTTTCTTCGTTGTATGATCCAAAACAAATGTACGAATCAAGCCTAAAACTTGGAAAAGAAGATTGCCGGAAGGTGTAGTTTCGGATGTGATCGGATGCTTTACGGTTTATAAAAGTTCTAAGGATTACCCCGAAGAGCTTAGAATACTCATCGTTGAGAATCCTGAAGACGGTACACGATACATCTTCCTGGCGAACAATCTTGATGCATCTTCGGAGTTTATATCATCGCTCTATCGAAACAAATGGAGTGCTGAACTGTTCTTAGATGGATAAAACAACACCTCAGGATTAAGAAGTTTTGGGGGCATCAGAAAACGCGGTACGCATTCAAATCTATTGTGCAATAATTACTTACTTTCTGGTAGCAATAGTCCAACACGATATGAAATTAGAACGCAGCGTCTATAAAGTTCTTCAAATCCTCGGAATTTCTCTAACGGATAAAACACATCTCAGTGACTTGTTTGACAAATCGAATCTCAAAAATGTCAAAGACCGATATGATTCAAGTGAACCGAATTTATTTAATTTTTAATCTGTTCCATTTTTTAGTGGACATCATTCAATTTGTATATAATTAAATTAACAAACACATGGATATTAGTTTTAAAAAAGTTTTTCTTTTATTTTTAATGGTATTTCTCTTGTTTTCTTGCAAAAATGAAGAAAACACCGTTGTAGAAAATTTATCTCAGTATGTAGAGCCACGTATTGGTACGGCTCATTGTCGTTGGTTCCATTTTACACCTGGAGCAATGCCATTTGGCATGGCAAAACCTGCTCCTTCTACTAATGGTAGTCTTGGAAATAAGTCCGGTTGGGAGGCTACTGGATATGATTATCGTGATAATACTATTGAAGGTTTTCCTTGTTTGCATGAGTTTCAGGTTGGAGGAATATCGTTGATGCCAACTGTCGGAGAGCTGCTTACTGTGCCAGGATTGCCTTCTGATACTATTAAAACGGGATATCGTTCTCGTTTCAGTCATGAAAATGAGGTGGTTGAGCCAGGATATTATTCAGTACTGTTGGAAGATTATCAAATTCAGGCAGAACTGACAGCTACAGAGCGTGTTGCTTTTCAACGCTTTACTTTCCCGCAAGGTCAGGAAAAACATCTATTGTTTAATATAGGTAACCGGCAAGGAGAAAGTGGAGCTGTTAAGGATGCTTATGTAGTTTATAATCAGGATGGAACAGTTGAAGGATGGGTGATAACAGAGCCTGAATATGTGAAGAAATACCAGCCAGGAGCAGTTGTATCTTTGTATTTTTCCGCTGTACTTGACAAAGAACCGCTCAATTATGGTGTATATAATGGAAATGTCCAACAGTCAGGTGTTCGTGAGTCAAAAGTTGTAGGAGCTGGCATGTATTTTTCTTTTGCTTCAGAAAATCAGGAAGTCGTAACAGCTAAGATAGGCTTATCATATACTTCAGTCGAAAATGCCAGGTTAAATTTACAGCAAGAAGCTTCTGATTTAGACTTTGATCGTGCTAAAGAACGTTCACAAGCTACTTGGGAGGACTATTTAGGACGCATACGGGTTGAAACGGAATGTAGGGAAGATAAAGTGAAGTTCTATACCGGACTTTATCACGCCTTGTTGGGACGTGGTTTGGCAAGCGATGTAAATGGAGCTTATCCTCGGAATGATGGTTCGGTGGGGCAGTTACCTATGAAGGAAGGTACTCCTTTATATAATATTTATAATACAGATGCCGCATGGGGAGCCCAGTGGAACTTATCTCAGTTATGGATATTGGCTTATCCAGAATATATGTCAGAATATATAAGCAGCCATTTGCAAGCATATAAGGATGCTGGTTGGCTAGCTGATGGATTGGCTAATAACCGTTATGTATCTGGCGTAGGAACTAATTTATTGAGTACGATTATAGCTGGTGCTTATGAATGCGGAATTCGTGACTTTGATACGAAAACAGCTTATGAAGCATGTTTGAAAAATGAGTTGGAAGGTAAGAACAGACCTTTTGGAGCTGGAAAAGTAAATACGACAGAGTTTGTCAAGTATGGATATGTTCCTCATCAGGATGAAGGCGAAGGCTATCATGAAACCTTTATGTTTTCAGCATCACATACGTTGGAGTATTCTTATAGTGCCTGGGCTGTTGCACAGTGGGCTAAGCAGTTAGGTGATGAAGCTTACTATAGTCAGCTGATGGATTTGTCAAAAGGATGGGAACGCCTTTATGACTCTTCATGCAATTTTATTCGTCCGAAAAAAGCAGATGGAAAATTTGTAGATAATTTTGACCCTATGCAGGTTTGGCGAGGTTTTCAGGAAGGTAATGCTTGGCAATATACTTTTTATGTGCCGCACGATGTAAAAAGCTTAGTGGCTAAAATGGGTGCAGATGAATTTAATCTACGTCTGGACAGTATCTTTACGATTTCTCAAAAGAAGATTTTTAGTGGTGGAACAGAAGTCGGTGCTTTTGCAGGATTACAAACTTTATATAATCAGGGTAATCAGCCTTGCTTACATATCTCGTGGCTTTTTAATGAATCTGGTCGCCCGTCGCTGACACAGAAATGGGTTCGTGCAATCTTGAATGAATTTTATGGCACAGATGGTATTCATGGATATGGATATGGTCAGGATGAAGATCAGGGACAACTAGGAGCGTGGTATGTGATTTCATCTATTGGACTGTTTGATGTGAAAGGACTGACGGATGAGAATCCTTCTTTCGCCCTGGGAGCTCCTCTGTTTGATAAAGTAACTATTCGTTTAAGCGATAAATATTATTCAGGAAAAGAGTTCATTATCACGACTTCAGGAAATGAAAAAGGAACTTCTTATGTGCAGCAATATTCTTTAAATGGACAACAGTTGCACGAACCTCGTGTCCCATTCTCTGAAATTGTAAAAGGTGGACGTTTGGATATTCAGATGGGGAATTCTCCAAAGGATAATTATTAAAACCATCGCTTAAATTTAATAGTGTTTGCTTGTGAAAAGGTAAACTGATAAAATAGTATTTATATGAATATAAGACGATTATTAGGAGCAGGTGTGATATGGTTGGGAATGTCTGTTCCAGCAATAGCATCTTTAGTGATAAAAAATGTAGAAATCACATCTCTTCCAGCTTTATATAAGTCGGATAGTGGTTTACAGCAGCGAGTTTGGATAAACATTGTGCATGAAGGGGATGTTGAGCCTATCGTTCTTCAATTGGGTGAAGTTACTAAAAAGGTGAAACTGCATTCCGGAGAGAATAATTTTTATATAGAAATTCCAGAGGTAGATCAAGTACAGGAAGATGTATTAACAGTGAAGCAAGCAAGAGAAATTCTTTATACTGAACCTGTAAAGATAAATCCGGTTCGTCATTGGCAAATGAATCTGGTGCAACATACACACACAGACATTGGCTATACCCGTTCCCAAATGGAAATATTGGCGGAACATTTACGTTATATTGATTATGCATTGGATTATTGTGACGCTACCGATAATTATCCGGAGCCGGCAAAGTTTCGTTGGACTTGTGAAATTTCATGGGCTGTCAGCGAATATTTAAAATGCCGTCCGGCGGAGCAGATTGCGCGCTTGAAACAAAGAGTCAAAGAGGGGCGTATTGAGCTTGCTACGATGTATCTTAATTTTGACGAATTGCCAGATGAGCAAACTTTGGCGGCATCATTGGCTCCTCTTAAGCAGTTCCGTCAGCATGGAATGCGTGCGGAGTTGGCTATGTAAGATGATGTAAATGGTATTGGCTGGTGCTTTAGTGAATATTTTGCTGATGCGGGAGTGAAATATTTGAATATGGGTACCCATGGACATCGTGCTCTGATTTGTTTTGATAAGCCGACCGTATTTTGGTGGGAATCTCCTTCAGGAAAGAAAATGCTGGCTTATCGTGCAGAGCATTATAATCAGGGAAATTTTTTCGGAATTCACAATGACGATTTTGAGTCGTTTGAAACTAAGGTGTTGGAGTATCTGAAGCAATTAGAAGATAAACATTACCCGTATGATATTTGTGCAGCTCAATATTCAGGATATTTTACAGACAATGCACCTCCTTCAACCAAAAGCTGTGAAATGGTAAAGCGTTGGAATGAAAAATATGAATGGCCTAAATTGAGAACGGCTGTTGCCACAGAGTTTATAAAAACGGTAGAAACACAGTATGCGGATAAAATTCAGACAATTCGTGGGGCATGGCCCGACTGGTGGACGGACGGTTTTGCTTCTGGTGCTCGTGAGGCTGCTGTATCTCGTATCACTCACTCAAATGTGATTGCTAATCAAGTAGGTTTATCTTTTGCCAAAATGTTGGGAGCAGAATTGCCTGTTGATATACATAAGCAGATTGCAGGAATTAATAATGCTTTGCTGTTTTATGATGAGCATACGTTTGGACATAGTGAGAGTGTGCGTAATCCTTATGGGTTGGAAACATGGGAACAGCGTTCGTTAAAGCAATCGTATGCATGGGAAGCATATCGGTATACCGGATTATTGGGAGAAACTGTTATGGGGTTACTTCAGTCATTTACTCCTAAGGCGAAGCTTCCGTCTGTTACTGTTTTTAATACATTAAACTGGGATTATAGTGGAGTCGCTAAGGTGTATATTGATCACCAGATATTACCGAAAGAAAAAGATTTTGAAATTGTAGACGGTGCCGGTAATAAGGTTCCGGCTCAGGCTGGAGAAGTTCGTTCTGATGGTACATATTGGTATATGTATGTGCGAAATGTTCCGGCTTTAGGTTGCGAACGTTATTTTATTAAAGTAAAAGATGCTCCTCGTCCTGTAGTTGAACGGACAATACAATTAGCCGATACACATATAGAAAATGATTGGTATGCGGTTGATTTTAATTTGCAGCGTGGAACAATTAAACATTTATTCGATAAAGAACTTAATTGTTCTTTGCTGACAGATGATGCAAAGTGGGAATTGGGTGAGTTTGTTTATGAAATTATAGACAGTCGTCATCCTATGGAGAAATATCAGGCTCCTCAGTTTTTACGTCGCAATCCGGAAAAAATCCGTTTTGAACAGTTTGAAAAAGGAGATATATGGGATACTTATCGTTTTCGTGCAACTACTTCTGCCGGCATTGGTGAAGATAATTTAATGGTAGAATTCCGTATATACAATGTGGAGAAAAAGATAGAAGTACTTTATCGTTTGTGTAAAAAAGCTGTAATTGATCCGGAAGCAGTATATGTTTCTTTCCCTTATCAGGTTGAAAACGGAAAAATCTTCTTAGATGTTCCTGGTGGAAATATAGAAGCAGGTGTTGATCAAATAAAAGGTTCGTCTAATGATTGGTATACAGTGCAGAATTTTGCAACAGCACGAAATAATCACTCACAAGTTGTTATGTGTAGTCAGGAGATACCTCTTATGCAGTTTGGAGCAATTAATACAGGGCGTTATCAGGCCGGAGCGGTTCCTCAGTCTACTAATATGTATTCATGGCCAATGAATAATTATTGGGTTACGAATTTTAATGCAGATCAGGTAGGAGAAATGCAATGGAGTTATTTTATAAATTCTTCCGAAGATTCTTCTTTAGAATATGCAACAAAATTTGCGTGGTCTAATAGAATTCCTTTTCTGACTAGGGTGTTGCCTGCTGGAGAAGGAAATGATGGAACTAATCAGGTGAAAAATATTCTGAAAATGAATTCAGAGAATGTTTTATTAGTGAATATGACTCCCGTTGAAAATGAAAATGCTGTTATGTTGCATCTTAGAGAGATTGGAGGTAAAATGGTAGACCTTTCTTTTTCTTCGGATATTGTGCATGTTAAGAAAGCAGAAGTATGTGATGTTGTTGGAGAAATAGTTAAAGGTGAACAAGCTGCTTTGAAATTAAAACCTTGGGAAAGTAAATTTATCAAAATATATTGGTAAGACAGCAATAAATTTCTATAATCATCGATTAATCTTCTTCTACTTTTCTTATTAAAGGGCATTTAATAAATTTTATAAAGTTAGCCAACTAATTCATACACAAAGTGTTGCAGGTTAGTTGGCTTTTGTATCTTTAGGTATTTCCCCGTAAATTAAGGTTTAGCAGCCAAAACGAGGGAAATTTCTCCAATTAAGATATAGAAAAAATACAAAATATTTCGTTGCTTTCTGGAGAGATTTTACCACAGCGTAAGCAGTCTAGGACTATCACCTTCCGAAACATTAGCTGTGAGGTTGGTTTGATTAAATTTATCTTTGATATCACCTCTTTTGAAGAGGACTTGACCAATAGAATTTGAAATAGAATGAAGACTTGGATTCAACATATAATGTTTTTTCGCAGTGGTAAGCAGAAGATAGTCACAGATGGCAATCCATATCTGTGTGAACACGGCATTCTAGGTAGTTCCATAGAATGTTTTTATGTGCAGATGCTGCTTTATCCATTTGAAGAATAACTCAATTGGCCATCTCTCTCTGTATAACTCTGCAATAATCAATGCCTCAATCCTAAAGTTGTTGGAAAGGAAACTATAAAATGTATTTTTGCTAAAATCTTCAAACACAACAAGTTTAAGAGAATCGGGATGTTTCTTGGAAATGAGTGGAGCAGTCAATCTGATTGTTTCATCAGAGAAAAGTCCGGCAGATTGGTCTACCTCTCTACTATCAATAACCTCAGAAAGCATATTTTCTTTTGCTTTTGTTATAAAAAAGGCTTTGTTAAGATGAAAAAAGCTGATATAAAGAGTCAAACTTGACATATCCTTTGTCCATAAGATAGTAAGAGCTGGCTTGGTATCTTATCCATAATTGGGGAATCGTGAACTGCTCCTCCTGTCAGATGGACAAATGTCGGGATGGAACCCCTAAGATCCATCAAGGTGTACATCTTGATTGCTCCTCTCTCACGATGAAACATAGTCCATAGACAATGTTCAGACACAGCTCAATAGTACTACAGTCAAAGGCATAGGGCATTTCATTCAAGTTTAAGTTTCTGTCTCTTATATGCTTCCTTTGCTTGTCGTATCAGAACTTGTGTAAATTCCTGATAGATACGCCAATCTTTCTTTTCATTCTCTTTGGCCAAGGTGGATTTGGGCATTACCTTGATACTAGAATGTAAAGTTCAGGAGAACAAAAGTTAAGTGTAGTCTCTATGTCTCTCAGCCTGGAACTGTCCGTGAACTGAGCGAAGCTCATTGCCATGAACTGGTCACGGCAAGTGAACTTGATGGCGTGCCTGTCATCCTTATAGCGGTTGACACACTTCTTAAATTCGTATGTGTTTATAAGAGAGATAACCTGGGCAAATATTGTTTTTCCTTTGTTCATAGCTTGCTTAATTGGCTATTTATACCTTTTTGCAAAACGATGATTTCTAATCGAAAATTGTATTAATTTTGTAACTGGTTGATTATTAATCAAATAATAGTTTTTAGGAGAACTTCTCTGGGCATCAGTGATGGAGATTAATAAAATTGATTGGTTAATTAATCTTGTTTTAATCATTTTGTTAATATTATAATTTCTTCTTTGTACTAAATTATTTTACTACATGTAAGAATATAAAAGTAATTTTTTAATACTTATAATTATGAGGTATTTATATTTTGTAATATTATTAATTTATTTTCCAATGACTTCTTTGGGGCAATTGGCAAAGAAGCATATATATGATGTTACACAATATGGAGCTGTTTCTGATACTACTATCTTATCGACACAGGCCTTTCAGAAAGCTGTAGATTTGTGTGCAGCCCATGGAGGAGGGACTGTATGGGTGCCCGCTGGAAATTATCTTTGTAGTACCATTATGTTAAAGAGTAACGTCAATTTACATCTGGATGCTGGGGCGACTATTTATGCAAGTCGTCGAGTTGCTGATTATACCAATAAGGAAAAGAAAATTGGAGCTGCAGATAATAATGTCGTAGAAGTTCTAATTGGGGCTTATAAAGCGGAGAACGTGTCTATTACAGGAAATGGTTATCTTAATTGCAGGGCGGAGCGTATGAGCTTTCGACGAGAGCCACAAATAGCCGTTACGGATTCTGTAACTGGTAGGGAAATAGCTAACGCTATATTATATGGTGTTGATTATCAAAATAAATTTAAGAAGGTACCTCCTTGTCCAGGCGCTATAAATTTTACCGAATGCACAAATGTGCACCTTCGTGATGTACAAATTATTGAATCGTCTTTTTGGTCTGTACATTTGCAGTGGTGTGATCGAGTATATATTGATGGGATTTATATAACCTCTAATCCTCATAATGGTGTCAATGCAGATGGCTTAGATATTGATGGGTGTAGTAACGTTATGGTTAGTAATTGTTGTATTGATACAGGGGATGATGCTCTTTGCCTAAAAACGACGAATTTAAATGGGAAAACTCGGCCTTGTAGTTATATAAATATTACAAATTGTATATTTACGTCTTCTTCTGCTGCTTTAAAGTTTGGAACAGAATCCCATGCTGATTTTGAGAATATTACAATTTCTAATTGTGTAATCCGGGAGGCAAATAGGGGGTTAAATATGATTATTCGAGATGGAGGAAGTGCACGGAATATTGTTTTCTCAAATATTATAATCTCAACTCAACGTAAAGAGACTTTTTGGTGGGGAAATGGTGACCCTATTTGGTTTACCATTCAAAAAAGAGGGAATAGACCATCGGGAAATATTGAGAATATTACTTTAAATCATATTATTGCTCATGGGCAAAGTGGAATTCGTATGGAGGGATTCAGTAATAAGTTGAAGAATGTTCGTTTATATGATGTGCAGTTGTTTATGGAACCTGAGCAGGCTATTGATAAACGTTCTCGAAATGGATTTTTGTTTGAGGGTGTAAATAAACTTTCATTGACGGATTGTGAGGTTTTATGGAATGAACATCAGCCTGAAAAAACATGGGAAAGTGCCTATTTCTTTAAAAATGTAGAAGGATTGAAACTGATTCGCACATATGGCTCGAAAGCTCCAAAAAGTAAATTCCCAGCTTTCCGTTATGAGAATACATCTCAGCTTCAAATTGTAGAATAGTCTTATTGATTTGTTCGAATAGTTAGAGCATTTTTATTTGTTTATTATAATTTAGATAGCTATGGTTACTAGATTGTCTTTTTTATTTTTGGTAATAGACATTATATAGATTAATTTGTTATATGACTCATTTTGTGACTGATTCTGAAATTGTGTAATCCACAAGCAATA
>PPYE01432525.1_pt1 | contig 56587 bp, 49 predicted proteins | sample 1559881 | NCBI WGS metagenome assembly PPYE01 (sample SAMN08240022, study PRJNA423297) | Human gut metagenome, whole genome shotgun sequencing project.
TCAGGAGATTGAGATTTACTACCGATTTATCGGCAAAATTGATTAACTTGCATCCATATCCTTAACTATGGGAAACAGATCTTGCTCAACCGGATTTAGATAATTTGAAAAAAATATGTGAAATTTTAGATATTTCCGCAGATGAACTACTTGATATTTCCTGTACAAAATTGCAGGAAAAAGAAATATGTAATTGTGAAATATACTTGATAAATTCATATGAGAAAGGAGCGATTATTTGTGCTTTTTGCGCAGTAATTTTTTTATTATTGGCCTATTTCATTACTGTTTTTAAGCCAGAACTCCGAGTGGGAGAAAAAGGGGAAATCCTTTCTTTTCTGGAACCTTATTTTTGGATTGAAAGTCGGCTGTGGCCGCTCTTGATTATTTCACTTCTAAATGCTGTTTATTATGTGTTTTTATATGGCAAATTTTTGAAAAATAAAGAAGAAAAAAGGTGAAACTCGATGAAGAGTTTCACCTTTTTTTCTCCCTTCAGGGGAGGTGTTTTGTGATGTGAGGAAAAGATTCTATTTGGTGCTTCGCTGACGCTTGCACCCAAGCTACCTTAAGCCACAACAAAAGACCGATTTGCCACGTTAAAATGTGTGCACAAGTCGGTTTTTTATTTTTGTCCCGAGTTTTGTCGAACGGATATTTCTGTAGCACCGAAAGGAGGGGGAGAGAAGAATTTTGCTTTTACAGAAAGAGCGGGAAGAAGATACATTTTGCGGCATCTTCTTCCCGATTGGACAGCACCTAATTCACACAAATAAATTTTTCTATCCACATCTCCTTGGCATGATAGGAAATGTCAATTGCTAGTATACATGTTTTGGGGCTTTTTTGCAATCCTTTTTTGCCTGTTGAAGAATATTTGTCTTGACAAGAGATTGCCTTTTTGCTACTATAAAATTAATTTAATCACACAATTAAATAAAATAAAAATAGGGGAAGACTTGATGAAAAAGCACTTGATTGCCCATGTTAGGAGGGATCGCAGTACTGGTGAAGTCATTGCGACCCAGTTGCTGAAAGAGCACAGCAGAAATGTGGCAGTATTTTGCAGCGAGAACTGTCGGGTTGCCAACCTGTCCGAAGCGGGAAAAGTAGCTGGCTTGCAGCATGATGGGGGCAAGTCCAGTGAGCCGGGACAAACCCACCTCGAAGAGGGAACCAAGGAAAGAGTCAACCACTCATCCGCGGGCATGCGCTACATCTGGGAGCATTGTGAAAAGGGAGACCGTTTGACCGGTCAGCTCATCTCCCTTACCATCGGCTGTCATCACAGCGGACGCAATGATTATATATCATTGGATGGGAGGCAGCCATGGCTGGAGCAGATGTACTCAAAGCAGGCAAACTCGCTCTATCCAGAAAGCATCGCAGCCTTCTTCTCAGAATGCTGCAGTGAGGAAGAAGTAGAAAGGCTTCTCCGCGAGGCGAGTGAGGAACTCTCTTGCATTGAAGAAAGAGCAAAGTTCATCCTGCCGGAAGAAGTGGGGACGAAACAGCGCACAGATGCGAAGCTGTTTGGCCTGGGGCTGGTCCAGCGGTTTCTCCTGAGTGCTTTGCGGGACGCCGACTGCGTCGATACGGCCTGCTTTATGAATGGCATCCCGCTGCCGACACCTCCCTCGGATGAGCAACGACAGCATAACTGGGATCGGCTTGCAGAGCAGATGGAGAGGTTTGTCAAATCCCTGAAGGCGGAGCGCCCCATCGACTTGCTGCGGCAGGAGATTTCCGATCAATGTCTGCAGGCGGGACAGACCCTTCCGGCAGGTGTCTACCGCCTCTGTGTGCCAACGGGAGGAGGAAAAACCTACTCTGCGTTGAGGTTTGGCCTCCAAATGGCCAAGCGGCTGAACGTCCAGCGCCTGTTTTACTTTGCTCCCTACAAGTCCGTCGTTCACCAGAACGCAAACCATATTCGTGAGGCACTTGGGGAGGAGCATGTTCTGGAGCATCATTCCGATGTCCTGTTTGAGCAGGATGAAAAGGGTAAGCAGGAAAAGTGGCTTGCCTGCAGTGAGCGCTGGAGAGGGAAACCGGTGATTTGCACCACCGTGGTTCAGCTGCTCAACGCTCTGTTCGCAGCGCCCTTGCAGGATGTCCGCCGCTTTTCTGCACTGGCCGGTTCGGTGCTTTTGTTGGATGAGGTGCAGGCCATGCCCTTGCAGCACACCTGCCTGCTCAATCTGGCGCTGAACACACTCGCGCGCCTGTTTGACTGCACGATTGTTCTGTGCACAGCGACACAGCCTGCTCTTGCCCAGGTGGAATATCCCTTGATTTTTTCTCCCCAGGCTGATTTGGTGCCGGATTATCAGCGCTTTTTCCGAGAGCTCAAGCGGACCCGAATTATCCCGCCGGCGGTGAAGGGAGGAATGACCATCCCGGAAATTGCCAATTTTCTGATGGACCTGCAAAAAGAAAACCGCAGCATCCTCGTCATTCTCAATACCAAAAAGATGGTCAACAAGCTCTACGATGCGCTCAAGCCGCTTGTCCCGCAGGAAACTGCCCTCTACTGCGTGACCACCCGCCTTTGCTCGCGCCACCGGGAGGATGTGCTGAAGCAGATCACCGAGCGCCTCAACGCCGGTTTGCCTCTGATCTGTGTCAGCACCCAGCTGTTTGAAGCGGGTGTCGATCTCAGCTTTTCCAGCGTGGTTCGCGCCATAGCCGGCCTGCCCAGCATCGTCCAGGCTGCCGGCCGCGACAACCGGAATGCGGAAGGAGCGTGCAGCCCGCTTTACCTGATTGAGTGCAGGGGAGAAGATTTGAGCGGACTGCCGGAGATTCAGAAGGGCCGAAGAATCACCCGCGAGCTGCTGGCGGGGCTGAAGGAGGGGGAGGACCTGCTCTCTCCCGAGATGATTCAGGAGTATTACAAACGGTATTATGATCTCACAATCAACAAATTGGAAATGAAATATCCGGTTTCAGGGAAGGGCAACATCTCCACCACGATGGTAGATCTGTTGACGAGCAACCGGCAGAGCGTTTCTGCCTTTCTGGGAAGCGGCAAGGTGATGGAGAATCAGAAGGATCTCTGCCAGGCTTTTGGCACGGCGGAGAAAGCTTTTGCAGCCATCCCGGACGAGACTGTTCCGGTGCTTGTGCCTTATGGAAAGGGAGAAGAAAAACTGCTTGCACTGCAGTCAGGGTTGGCGGATGCCGCCCTGCTGCGGGAGCTGCAGGCCTATGCAGTTTCCATCAGCCAGTCCGAATATAAACAACTGCGAAATGTGCTGCATACCGTTCTGGACGGCGCCGCGCTGGTTTTGCCGAAAAATTATTATGATGCGCACAAGGGTCTTTCCCTTGAGCCGGTCTGCCAGGACTGATTTTGTCAGTGCATCATCGCATTTTTAAGAAAGGGGGAGATTTCTCTTGCAGTACAGCAACACGATTACCCTGCGCATTTGGGGACGATATGCTCTGTTCAGCGACCCCGTAACGCGTGTAGGAGGAGAGAAGCACAGCTATCCGGTTCCGACCTACCAGGCGGTGAAGGGAATTCTGGAAAGCGTGTATTGGAAACCTACATTCATCTGGGTGCCGGACGCAATCCGTGTCATGAATCCCATCGAGACCGAATCCAAGGGCATCCGGCCTATCCGGTATAACGATGGCAGCAACGATCTCTCGATCTACACCTATCTGGTCGATGTCTCCTACCAGATCAAGGCGCACTTTGAGTGGAATCTGCACAGGGCGGATTTGAGCGACGACCGCAACGAGAACAAGCACTATTTTATTGCCAAACGGATGCTGGAGCGCGGCGGGCGGCGGGACATTTTTCTGGGGACACGGGAGTGCCAGGGATATGTGGAGCCCTGTGAATTTGGACAAGGCCCTGGGGCTTACGACGGCACGCCGCCCGTCGATTTTGGGTTGATGCTCCACGGCATTACCTATGCGGACGAGGACGGCAGCGGCCAGATGAGCGAGCGGCTGTGGCGCCCTGTCATGCAGGACGGCGTGATTCAATTTATCCGGCCGGAAGAATGTCCGGTGATCCGCCCCATCCACAAACAGCGAACCAAATCGTTTGTGCTGGGGGAAAATATGCAGGGCTGCGACGTCCTGTATCAGGAGGTGAAACAGGATGGGATGGCTTGAGCGATGCTATCAGGTGTATGAAAAAAATTTGCCGCACGTGGGAAAGCCCTCCGCTTCCATACGGTACGGATGGGATGCCCCGGTGCTGCTGCCGGTGGCCCATACTACCCAGAAGGTCAATGTGGAGCTGATCCTTTCAGAGGCCGGTGAATTTCTCACAGCGAATGTTCTTTGCGGCAAAGAGATGACCACCGTGATTCCCTGCACCGAGGAGTCTTTATCCCGCACCTCCAAAGCGGTTCCCCATCCGCTGGTGGACAAGCTGCAGTACATCGCAGGGGATTACACAGAATGGGGCGGCAGCAAAAAGCAGATGTGGGAGGAGTACATCGCCCAGCTGCAGGCCTGGTGCGATTCGCCGTTCGGCTTAGAACCGGTGCGGGCTGTCCTTGTCTACCTGAAAAAAAGGCGTCTGATCCGGGATCTGGTCGACGAGGGGATCCTCTTTGCGGATGAGGAGGGCCACCTGCTCAAAAAGTGGAACGGCAAAAAGGAGGAGGCGCCCGAAATTTTCCACTCTCTGACAAACGGCGACCAGTTTGAAACCTTTGTCCGCTTTCGGGTGAGCGGCAAAGATCTTTCGGAGGACCCGGCGGTCTGGGACAGCTATACCGGCTATTATCTGTCCACCTTGGCGGATGTCGGGGTGTGTTATGTGCAGGGCAAAGAGATACCGGTTTCTCTGCTGAGTCCCTACAAAATCCGAAATGCTGCCGACCGGGCGAAACTGATTTCCAGCAATGACAAAAACAATTTTACCTTCCGTGGCCGGTTTCGCACCGCGCAGGAGGCGCTCTCCATCGGGTACGAGACAACGCAGAAGGCACACAGCGCGCTGCGCTGGCTGATAGGACGACAGGGAGTGCAAAACGGCAGCCAGTCCATCCTGGTTTGGGGAACCGAGAACGAGCCTGTCCCGCCGGTTGAGACCGATACCTGCGACTTCATTGCCTGCGGCCGCAAAAGCCTGAAAGGTATGGATGGCATGGAGGAAGATTACGACAGCCAGGAGGGGCGCACACGCAGCGAGCCGGATCAGGGGAATGCGGAAACGGAGAGAGGATACAACGGCGAGAACGCAGAGGATGCAGATGCCGACAACCTGGACCAAGAGGAAAATCTGCAAGAGAGCGTTGACAGCGTGGTTGAGGGGATTCCCAGGACGAGGGAGGAATTTGCCGCGGCGTTTAACAAAGTTGTGCAGGGGTACCGAGTTGTCCTGACACCGTACAGCAAGATCAGTGTGATCATCCTGGACTCCGCAACGCCGGGACGGCTGTCTGTTTGCTACTATCGGGAGCTGCAGGGCTCCCGCCTGATGGACAACATCGTCGATTGGCATACGACCTTCCAATGGGAGCTGCGTTACCGCAAGCTGCGAACCTGGAAAAACGGAAAGGAAGAATGGACTCCCCTGGCTTTTGAAGGCGCGCCCGCGCCGGCTGACATTGTGACGGCTGCCTACGGCGCCAAGGTGGACAAAAAGCTCAAGCAGCACACCATCGAGCGCCTGCTGCCCTGCATTACCGAGCGGAGGAAGTTCCCGAAGGATATTATGCTGGCGGCAGCGCACCGGGCCTCCAACGGCATTGCCCTGAAGCCCTGGGAGGCAAACAAAAACCGCAGCATCGCCTGCGCCCTGATACGAGGATATTATCACCGGAATTTGAAGGAGGAATATACGATGGCCCTTGACGAAACCTGTCGTGACCGCAGCTACCTGTTCGGCCGCATTCTGGCCTGCGCGGAACAGCTGGAGCAGTATGCCGCCTACCTGAAGGGAGAAAAAAATGTCCGCCCCACCAACGCTCTGCGCTATGAGGTGGCCTATACAAAGCATCCGGCCAGGACGCTTGCCTTGCTGCGCAAGCAGCTGGAGCCCTACCTGGAATCGCTGATTAAGGCAAAGGGGAAGATCGATGAGAATGACCTGATGCTTCGATTGATTGACCGGATTCCGCTGGAAGAGTTTAACGATCGGCCCTTGACCGAGCTGTATCTGCTGGGGTACGCCAGCCAGCGGCAGGCCCTTTTTAAAGATGCGGCCTCCAAATCGGGAGACCAAAAAACAGAGACAAGCTATGCTGAGCAGGAATAAAGGAGGAGCTACTGATGGAAATATTGCAGAACAAAATTGATTTTGCCCTGGTAATCGCGGTGCACCACGCCAACCCAAACGGCGATCCCCTCAACGGCAATCGCCCGCGCGAGACCTATGAAGGATACGGCGAAATTTCGGACGTTTGTCTCAAGCGGAAGATCCGCAACCGCCTGATGGACCTGGGCGCCAGCGTCTTTGTCCAGTCGGATGACCGTCGAAACGACGGGTTCCACAGCCTCAAGGAGCGGGCCGATGCCTGCCCGGCTCTGTCGGCGGCCACCAAGGCAAAGAATCGGGAAACGTATGCCAAGGCGGCCTGCGAGACATGGATGGATGTGCGCAGTTTTGGACAGGTGTTTGCTTTTAAGGACGATGAGGTCTCGGTGGGGATCCGGGGACCTGTGTCCATCCACCCGGCATTCAGTGTGGACCCAATCACGATTGACAGCCTGCAAATCACCAAGAGCGTTAACAGCATAACCGGAAGCAAAAAATCCAGCGACACCATGGGCTCCAAGCACCGGGTGGGATTTGCGCTCTACACCACCTTCGGCAGCATCAACTGCCAGCTGGCGGAAAAGACCGGATTCAGTGAGGAGGACGCCGCGCTCTTAAAGGAGGCTCTGCGCACCCTGTTTGAAAATGACGCTTCGTCGGCACGCCCGGACGGCAGCATGGAGGTGCTGCAGCTGTACTGGTGGAAACACAATTGCAGAAACGGCCAGTACGCCTCCGCCAAGGTACACCGCCTGCTTCATGTCGAGAAGAAGGTCGATTTTCCGCGCGATGTGGAGGACTACACCATCACCTGCGATGAGCTGCCCGGATTGGAAGTGGAGGTTTATAGCGAATATTAAGCGGCCCGACAGGAACGCCGCTCCTCCATGCCGGTGAGATAACAAAAAGAGGGAGACCAGAAGGTCTCCCTCTTTTTAAAACTAATAGGTCAATACCTCTGCACCGTCCTCGGTGACGGCGACGGTGATCTCCCACTGGGCGGAGAACTTGCCGTCGCTGGTCAGCACAATCCAGTCACGCTCCACCTCGGTGGCGGCGCTGGAATCCATCTTGACGTGGTAGCTGCCCTGATTGACCATCGGCTCGATGGTGAACACCATCCCCGGCGCCAACAGCATGTCGGTGCCCCGCTTGCCGACGTAGCCGACCCATGGGTCCTCGTGGAACTGCAGCCCCACGCCGTGGCCGCCGATCTCCCGCACGATGGTGTAGCCGTTTTGATGGGCATGGTCGGAGATTACCTGCGCGATGTCGCCCAAAAAGCCCCAGGGTTTGACCTCCTTGAGGCCGAGCTCGACGCACTCCTTGGCTACCCGCACCAGCTTTTCGGCTTCCTCGCTGACCTGCCCGATGCAGAACATACGGGAGGAGTCGGAGTAGTAGCCGTTGTAGATGGTGGAGACGTCGACGTTGACGATGTCGCCCTCCTTGAGGATGATCTTGTCCGAGGGAATGCCGTGGCAGACCTGTTCATTGACCGAGGTGCACACGCTCTTGGGAAAGCCTTCATAGTTTAACGGGGCCGGAATGCCGCCGAGGCGAACGGTTTCGTCGTGGACGATGCGGTCGATCTCCCCGGTGCTCATGCCGGGGTGAATCTTCTGTGCCACCAGGTCGAGAACGGCGATGTTGATTTTGCTGCTCTGGCGGATGCCCTCGATCTGTTCGGGAGTTTTGATCATCGCGCGTTTGGGCACGGTGTGGCCCTCGCGGCGGAAGTGGTCGATCTTCTCATCGAAATCCATATGGCAATGCTTATATTTTTTCTGGCTGCCGCACCAGCAGGGGTCGTTGCGGCCCAGTTTTTTTTCGGACATGGTGATTCCTCCTATTTTCTTTTTTTTTCAGTATACCGCAGACCGGCGGAGGAATCAAGGATTGTTTTTGTTTTTATGCGAGGGGAGCCCCTCTGCGCTCCCCAGTGTGGAGGGCGCTGCGCCCCTCCGACCCCGAGCAACTTTCTCCTGGATGCGAGGGGCTTTGCCCCTCTGCACTCCCCAGTATGCAGGCGCTCCGCCCTGCACCCGGGTGACTTTCTCCCCGATGAGAAAGTCACCAAAGAATCTCCAAGGGCTGTGCCCTTTGGAATCCCCCGGTGCGTGGTCACCGCCCTTTTCGCGCTCGCTCCACTTTGTTCCGACTCGCGCCGGGCTACCCTCAATTATAGAACAAGACCGATTTGCCACTTTGAGTTTGTGGGAAAATCGGTCTTGTTTTTTCCTTTGGTTCCGTTAAGGGAACACTTTCTGCTGTCAATCCGTGGCGCGGCAGGGGGAGCCCCCGAGGATGCTTGAGGGTTTAAGTTATCGCGAACAATACCGCTAGGGCACAGGACCGGGGGAGCAAAGGGGGCAGAAGTTAAAGCGGAACGCTTTTACTTCAGCCCCCTTCGCCGGAGGTCAAGACTTCTTCGAAGTCTAGAACCAGGAGGTTCCTGGCGAATCTTTGGTGACTTTCTTTTCGCAAGAAAGTCACCCGGGTGCAGGGCGGAGCGCCTGCATTGGTGGGTGTAGGGACTGCCGTCCCCGCATAAATCTCCCCGGGGTCGGAGGGGCGGAGCGCCCTCCTGGTGGGTGCAGGAGCCAAGTCTGACGGCAAAAGGACTTTTAAGAAAAAACACTCTCCACCCGCCTCAGGCACCCAGCGGGGGAATAAACCCAGCGGTCGAGGCGGCCGTCCTCGATAAAGTAGCGCAGCGCCTTTGGCCGCGGGGCCTCGTCAAAGGCGTCGATGAGGATGAGCTTGACCTTCATCTTTTCCGGAATCAAGCTCTTGATGTAGACGCTGGCCTGCTGCCCGGCGCGCACGCCGGCCTTCGGCTCGGCAAGGCCCGCCAGATTGGGCGTCAGCTCCACGAAGATGCCGTAGCTCTCCACCGAGCGCACCGTAGCGGAAACCGTCTCCCCGGGGGAGAAGAGGGCGGCATTTTCCTCCCAGGTTCCCAGCAGTTCCTTGTGGCTCAAAGAGACCCTGCCCGCCGGATCCACCCCGGTGACGATGGCGTGGATGTCCTGCCCGGGATAGAAGCGGTCGGAGGGGTGGGAGATGCGCGAGACCGAGATGCAGTCGATGGGGATCAGCGACGGCACGCCGCAGCCGATATCGACAAAGGCGCCGAACGGCTCCAGATGGGTGACCCGGGCGGGGATGACCTGACCGGGAAGCAGGGAGGAAAGGTACTGCTGCCAGCAGCGCTGCTGGGCGGCCCGGCGGGAGAGGACGGGGGCGATGCTGCCGTCCGGCTGCTGCTGGATCGACTGCACCACAAAGCAGACCGGCTTGCCCACCCGGGAGAGCAGAGCGATGTCCCGTACCGAGCCGTCCGCCACGCCCAGCGCCCCCTCCTGCCGGGGAATGATGCCCTGACAGAAGCCGAAATCGACCAGCAGGTCATGCTGCTGGGTGCAGAGGAAGGCGCGGGCCTCAAGGATAGCTCCGGTTCTCAGCGCCTCCCAGAGGCCCGCAGGGCTCCTGCAGAGGGCTTTGTTTTGTTCGGTATGAATCAGCCGGCCTTCCGGCGAAAAAGTAGTCATTTCTTTTACCTCCTTCTTTTTTGCCCACCGGTGTGGGGGATATGTGAGGGAGCCATGCTCCTTCTGCGCCCTCCTGGTGGGAGCAGAAGCCAAGTTTAGCAGCTAGCCTTGGGGGCCGCAGGCCCCGCTGCAAAAAAGTCCCCCGTCCTCGCCGGTGGGCGAAAACCTCATCTTTTCAAAAAGAAAAGCAGAGGAAAATCTTGCGCTGGTGTGGTTATCTTTGCTATAATAGAATCTGTATGCAGGGCAGCTGCAAAAAAGAAGCTGTTTTTGCCTGGAAAAGGGAAAGGCCTTAAGCAAAGGAGCCGCCGGCAGAGAAAGCAGCGGCAAGGAGGCAACGGCGAGGAGGCAACGGCGAGGAGGCCGGGTAAGGATGGATGTGCGTGTAGGGGATATCCTGGTGATGAAAAAGAATCATCCCTGCGGGGAAAATAAATTTCTGGTTCTGCGAAGCGGCATGGATTTTAAGCTTCGCTGCACCCGCTGCGGCCGGGAAGTGATGATTGCCCGTTCCAAAGCGGAAAAAAATATCCGACAGATTCAGCGCCCCGGTGCAGAGCCGGAGCAGAGTAAACAAGGTTAATTTTTTGGATAAGGAGAACGAGAGAATATGTTTGAACAATTAGGCGGCGCAGAAGAGCGCTATCAGGCCATCAACGACCAGCTGATGGACCCCAATGTCGTCAGCGACCCAAAGCAGTACGCGCAGCTGATGAAGGAATATAAAAATCTGACCCCCATCGTGGAGAAGTACCGCGAATACAAAAAGGCCCAGGAGGATATGGACGAGGCCAAGATGATGCTGGAGGAAAGCGGCCTGGAGAAGGATTTCCGCGAGCTGATTGAGGAACAGTACGAGACCAGCAAAAAGCAGATCGAGACCATCGCGGAGGAGCTCAAAATCCTGCTGATTCCAAAGGACCCCAACGACGACAAGAACGTCATCGTCGAGATCCGCGGCGGCGCAGGCGGCGACGAGGCGGCCCTGTTTGCCAACAGCCTGTTCCGCATGTACTCGATGTACGCCGAGAGCAAGGGCTGGAAGATCGAGGTTTTAAACTCCAACCCAACCGAGCTTGGCGGCTACAAGGAGGTCAGCTTCTCGATCAACGGCGACGGAGCGTACTCCAAATTTAAATTTGAGTCGGGCGTGCACCGCGTTCAGCGCGTGCCCGAGACCGAGACCCAGGGCCGTATCCACACCTCCACCGTCACCGTAGCGGTGCTGCCGGAGGCGGACGAGGTCGAGGTGGAGATTAACCCCAAGGACCTGCAGATCGACACCTACCGTTCCGGCGGCGCAGGCGGCCAGCACGTCAACAAGACCGAGTCGGCCATCCGCATCACCCACATCCCGACCGGCACCGTTGTCGAGTGCCAGGACGAGCGCAGCCAGTACAAGAACAAGGACAAGGCCATGAAGATTCTGCGCTCCCGCATCTATGAGAAGATGCAGCGCGAGCAGGAGGAGAAGATCGCCAGCGAGCGCAAGCTGCAGGTGGGGGCGGGCGACCGCGCCGAGCGCATCCGCACCTACAACTACCCGCAGGGACGCGTCACCGACCACCGCATCGGCCTGACCCTGTACAAGCTCGAGCAGGTTCTCAACGGCGACCTCGATGAGCTGTTCGACGCGCTCAACACCTTCGACCAGGCCGAAAAGCTCAAGGAGAGCTCCGGTGTGCCCGGCGGCGACAAGTAAGAAAAAGAGGGCGTTTTGTTTTTGAAACAGCAACAGGATTTGCAGCAGAAAAAGACGCTGCTGCTCACGATCAACGACGTCGCGTCCGATGCGAACAAATTAAGCCAGGCTGCGGAACTCATCCGGCAGGGCGGGCTGGTGGCCTTCCCGACCGAGACGGTCTATGGTCTGGGGGCAAACGCGCTGGATCCGCAGGCGGTGAAGGGTATCTTTGCAGCCAAGGGCAGGCCGCAGGACAATCCCCTCATCATCCACCTGTACGATCCCAGCCAGACACAGCAATATGCAAAAAATATCCCGCCGGTTTACTACGCGCTGTGCGAGCGCTTTTCGCCCGGGCCGCTGACCGTCATTCTGCCAAAACGGGACTGCATCCCGATGGAGACCTCCGGCGGGCTTGACACGGTGGCGGTGCGCATCCCCTCCCACCCGGTGGCGCGGGAGATCATCCGCCTGGCCGGGGTGCCGGTGGCTGCGCCTTCGGCCAACCTCTCCGGTTCGCCCAGCCCCACAACCGCCCAGCACTGCGTCCATGACCTGTGGGGCAGGGTGGACGCCATCGTCGACGGCGGAGCCTGCGGCGTGGGGCTAGAATCGACGGTCATCTCGCTGACGGGGGAAAAACCGGTTTTGCTGCGTCCCGGCGCGGTGACCCCGCAGATGCTGCGGGAGCTTCTGCCCGATCTGCAGATTCACCAGGCGGTGACCGAAAAGCTGCAGGCCGGCGTCAAGGCATCCTCGCCGGGCATGAAGTACAAGCACTATGCGCCCAAGGCGCAGATCACCATTCTGGACGCGGACAGCGCACAGTTTGTCGCCTATGTCAACGCGCACAAGCGGCCGGGGCTGTTTGCCCTGTGCTTTGCCGAGGATGTGGCGGGGCTGCAGGTGCCTTATGTCAGCCTGGGGGCAGATGAGGCCGACCAGGCACGGCACCTGTTTGCGGCGCTGCGGCAGCTGGATGAGCTGGGGGCGAAGGAAGTATATGCCCGCTGCCCGGACAAGGAGGGCGTGGGACTGGCAGTGTACAACCGTCTGATCCGCGCCGCGGCCTATCACGAGCTGCCGGTGGAGCAGGAATAGGCGCAGAGAAAAAGGCAAGGTAGACAGGAAGAAGATGAACAATATGGTTATAGGACTGACAGGCCAGACCGGAGCGGGCAAGACCACCGTCTCGGACTATCTGCGGGAGAACGGCGTCACCGTCATCGACGCCGACCAGGTGGCCCGCCGGGTGGTGGAACAGGGCAGCGCCTGCATCGCCGACATCGCCCTGGAGTTTGGCTGTGAATACATCAACATGGACGGCACCCTCAACCGCAGAAAGATGGCGCGGACCGTCTTTGGAGACAAGGCAAAGTTAAAGAAATTAAATTCTTTGATGTTCCCCTACATCATCGAGGAGATCCGCGGAGAGCTTGCACGGCTCAAAGAGGAGCAGGGCGGGCTGATTGTGCTGGACGCGCCGACGTTGTTTGAGAGCGGCGCGGACAAGGAGTGCGATTATGTCGTCTCGGTCACCGCTGCGGCGCCCGAACGCGAGAGGCGGATCATCGCCCGCGACGGCCTGAGCCAGGAGGAGGCGCGCGAGCGCATCGCCGCCCAGCACGACGAGGACTACTACAAAAGCCGCTCCTGGCGGGTGCTGGAGAATAACGGCAGCGCCGACTCCCTCAAAAACGAGGTCAGCGCCCTGCTGGCAACGCTGGAGGGTATGATGGAGCAGCCGGCTTCCGCACCGGATAAGGAGGACATCCTTTAGACAGAAACGGAGGAAAAGCGTGGCAGCCAGAAAAAAAGTTGCAAAAAGATGGAGTGTGAAGTCGGCCCTGCTGTGGGTTGCACTGGTAGCGGTGCTGGTGGCGGCGGGATTTGCCGCGCTGGAACCGGCCACCCGAACCATCTATCATCAGCTGTATCCCCGCAGCTACCGCAGCTATGTCGAGCAGTACAGCCGGGAATACGATGTGGACGAAAATTTAGTCTATGCGGTGGCGAAGGTGGAGAGCAACTTTGACCCCAACGCTGTCTCCAGCGCTGATGCCCGGGGGCTGATGCAGATGACCGAGGATGCCTTCGAGTGGGTGCAGTACCGCATGGGGGACCAGAGCGGCGTGACCTACGCGGACATCTTTGACCCGGAGGTCGCCATCAAGTACGGAACCTATATGCTGCACCTGCTGCTTACCGAAACCGGCGACGAAATGCTGGCCATCTGCTCCTACCACGCGGGGATGGGCAACGTCAGCGCCTGGCTTGAACAGGAAAACTATTCGAAAGACGGAAAAACACTTGACAAAATACCCTATTCTGATACAGAATGGTATTATAATAAAGTCTCCGAGGCAAAGGAAATTTACCGCGAGCTTTATTCTTAAAAAATGCTTTCTTGCCTGCTCTCTTTTGGGAGGGCGGCACAGATAAATATTATTATCGGGAGGATGAACGATATGGACAAAACCAAAGGCGAACTGCTCCAGGAAGAGCTGATGATGAAGCCGGTCAACGGCACCAGCCGTCTGTCTGACGAGGCTCTGGACAAAGCGGAGGATTTTTCGGTAGGCTATAAGAAATTTATGGACGCTGCCAAAATTGAGATCGAAGCTGTCAAAGAGGCGATCGCTCTGCTGGAAAAGAATGGCTATCATCCGTTTGAGAGAGGGAAAAAGTATCAGCCGGGCGAGCGGTTCTACTACAACAACCGCGGCAAATCGCTGATCTTCGGCACCATGGGCAAACGCCCGATCGAAAAAGGCGTCAAGATTCTGGCGGCGCACGTCGATTCTCCAAGACTGGATATCAAACCAAGCCCGCTGTTTGAAAACTGCGAGCTGGGCTACTTGAGACCACACTACTACGGCGGCATCAAGAAATATCAGTGGCCGACCATTCCGCTGGCACTGCATGGCGACGTCTACAAAAAGGACGGTTCGGTTGTCTCCATCACCATCGGTGAGGACGAGAACGACCCGATCTTCTGCGTCACCGACCTGCTGCCGCACCTTTCCTCTACCCAGCGTCAGCAGACCCTGGCAGAGGCTTTCAAGGGCGAGAACCTGAACATCCTGATCGGCTCCAGACAGTTTAAGGACGACAAGGCTTCCGAGAAGGTTAAGCTCAATCTGATGAGAATCCTCAACGAGAAGTACGGCATCACCGAGCGCGACTTTTTGGGCGCTGAGCTCAGCTGCGTACCGGCTCTCAAAGCCCGCGACCTGGGTCTTGACAGAAGCATGATCGGTGCTTACGGCCACGACGACCGCGTCTGCGCCTACACCGAGATGATGGCTGAGATCGACAACCAGAACCCGGAATGGACCTCGGTTGTTATCTTCGCGGACAAAGAGGAAGTTGGTTCCGACGGCAACACCGGCATGCACTCCAGATTCCTGGAATATTTCCTGGCTGATCTGGCAGAGCCGTTTGGCGTACCGGTAAGACGGGTGCTGAGCAACTCCAAGTGCCTGTCCGCAGACGTCAGCGCAGCTTACGACCCATCCTTTGCGGATGCGTATGAGAAGCAGAACTCTTCCTTCCTGAACTACGGCGTATGCGTTGTCAAATACACCGGTTCCGGCGGCAAGGGTGGCACCAACGACTGCAATGCCCGCTTCACCAGCCAGGTCTGCGCGATTCTGGACAAGGCGGATGTTGTATGGCAGTTCGGCGAGCTGGGCAAAGTTGACCAGGGCGGCGGCGGCACCGTTGCAAAATTCATTTCCGAGCTGGATGTTGACACCATCGACATCGGCGTACCGGTTCTGTGCATGCACGCGCCGATGGAGATTATCTCCAAGGTTGACCTGTACGAGACCTACCGTGGTTTCTATGCGTTCCTGGTAGCGGAGCTGGACTAAGTTTTTGAAAAAACTTAAAAAAATGTTCCCCCGGAGGGCACAAGCTCTCCGGGGGATTTCTTGTTTTTGCAGGGGCGTTTGTTTTTTTGAGCCGACGTGAGGAGGCTGTGCTCCCGAGGGGGGAAAGCCGTCCTTCGAAAAAGTTCCGTATCGGCGGGGCCCCGGGGAGGGAAAAAGGAGAATTTTAGCATATATAAACAAAACTCCGATGAAAAAATCGGAGTTTTTCGTGCTGCGCAAAGAGCCAAAAAGATTGACTTTATGGCGAAAATGCAATATAATATTATAATGTATCAAAATGGCTACGTGTGTATTTTCCTAAATATATTGTAGCATAGAAGAAAAAAGAATTCAATACCTTCTTGCAGGATATTGAATAAAATGGGAAAAAAGTTGTACACAATGGACAATTGTTAAAATATGCGGATTGGAGTGGATCAGCCTATGGTGAATGTTAAGCCGGTACATCTGGGTAAGAATGTTCGAATGAGCTTTTCTCGGATCAATGAGGTTCTGGAAATGCCAAATCTGATTGAGGTCCAGAAAAACTCCTACAAATGGTTTCTTGAGGAGGGGTTAAAGGAAGTATTTAAAGATATTTCTGAGATTTCGGACTATCAGGGCAATCTGGTGCTTGACTTTATCGACTACCGTCTTGACGAAACGCCTAAATACAGCATTGAGGAGTGCAAGGAGCGCGACGCTACCTACGCAGCACCTCTGCGTGTGCGCGCAAGCCTTCTGAACAAGGAGACGGGCGAGGTCAAGGAGCAGGATATCTTCATGGGAGATTTCCCGGTCATGACCCCCAGCGGCACCTTCATCATCAACGGTGCGGAGCGCGTTATTGTTTCCCAGTTGGTGCGTTCCCCGGGTGTTTACTACAGCATCTCCCGTGACAAAGCCGGTAAGGAACTGTATGCCACCACCGTTATCCCGAACCGCGGCGCCTGGCTGGAATATGAAACCGACTCCAACGACGTCTTCTATGTCCGCATCGATAAAAACAGAAAACTGCCGGTAACCACCTTCATCCGCGCGCTGGGCCTGTCCAGCGACGGGCAGATTCTGGAATTTTTCGGCGACGACCCGCGCATTGTGGCAACCATCGAAAAGGACAGCACCAACAACACCGAGGAGGCGCTGCTGGAGGTTTACCGCAAGCTGCGTCCGGGCGAGCCGCCGACAGTGGACAGCGCCCAGAGCCATCTGAACGGCCTGTTCTTTGATGCAAGAAGATACGATATGTCCCGCGTAGGACGCTATAAATACAACAAGAAACTGGGCATCGCCTCCCGCATCACCGGCCATGTGGTTGCTGAGCCTATCATCAACAGCCGCACCGGCGAGGTGATGGCGGAGCCGGACGAGGTGCTCACCCGCGCCAAGGCGGAGGAGATCGAGCGCGCCGGCGTCGATACCGTCTTCCTCAAGGTCGGCGACCGTACCGTCAAGGTCATCTCCAACGGCATGGTCGACATCCTCGACTACATCTCCTGCTACACCCAGGAGGAGCTGGAGGAGATCGGCGTCAACGAGAAGGTTCGCTTCTCGGTTCTGTGCGAGATTCTGGACAGTTGCAACTCCGATGAGGAGCTGCGCCAGATGATCAAGGAGCGCGCAGAGGATCTGGTTCCAAAGCACATCATCAAGGACGACATCTTCGCCACCATCAACTACCTGTGCTGCCTGGGCAACGGCGTCGGCTCGGTCGACGACATTGACCATCTGGGCAACAGAAGGATCCGCTCGGTTGGAGAGCTGCTGCAGAACCAGTTCCGCATCGGCTTCTCCCGCATGGAGCGCGTTATCCGCGAGCGCATGACCACTCAGGCGCAGGACATGGAGGTCATCACCCCACAGGCGCTGATCAACATCCGTCCGGTTGTGGCGGCGATCAAGGAGTTCTTCGGTTCCTCCCCGCTGTCCCAGTTCATGGACCAGAACAACCCTCTGGCCGAGCTGACTCACAAGCGCCGTCTGTCCGCGCTGGGTCCTGGCGGTCTGTCGCGTGACCGCGCCGGATTCGAGGTTCGAGACGTACACTACAGCCACTACGGCAGAATGTGCCCGGTAGAGACCCCGGAAGGTCCGAACATCGGTCTGATCTCCTACCTTGCAACCTTTGCAAGAATCAACAAATACGGCTTCATCGAGGCGCCGTACCGCCGCGTCGACAAAGAGACCGGCAAGGTGCTGGATGAGGTAGAATACATGACCGCCGACCGCGAGGATGAGTTCATCGTCGCGCAGGCAAACGAGCCGCTGACCGAGGAAGGCACCTTTGCCAACAGGATGGTATCGGTGCGCCACCGCGATACTGTCCAGATTGTCGAGCGCGAGCTGGTCGACTACATGGACGTTTCGCCGAAGATGGTTGTCTCGGTTGCGACTGCAATGATCCCCTTCCTTGAAAACGACGATACCAACCGCGCACTGATGGGAGCGAACATGCAGCGCCAGGCAGTGCCGCTTCTGAAAACAGAAAACCCGATTGTCGGCACCGGCATGGAGTATAAGGCTGCGGTTGACTCGGGCGTCTGCGTCGTTTCCGACGTCAACGGCGTGGTCGACCGCGTGGATGCGACCAAGATCGTGGTCCGCACCGACGAGGGCGAACTGAAAACCTTCAATGTCATCAAGTTCATGCGCTCCAACCAGGGCACCTGCTTCAATCAGCGCCCGATCGTCTCTGCAGGCGAGCGGGTCACTGTCGGTCAGGTACTGGCAGACGGTCCGGCCACCAGCAACGGCGAGATCTCGCTGGGCAAAAATGCGCTGATCGGCTTTATGACCTGGGAAGGCTACAACTACGAGGACGCGGTCCTGCTCAACGAGCGCATGGTCCGCGACGACGTATACACCTCGATCCACATCGAGGAGCACGAGATTGAGGCCCGCGACACCAAGCTCGGCCCAGAGGAAATCACCCGCGACATCCCGAACGTCGGCGAGGACGCCCTCAAAGAGCTGGACGAGCGCGGCATCATCCGCATCGGCGCCGAGGTTCACTCGGGCGATATCCTGGTCGGCAAGGTAACGCCGAAGGGCGAGACCGAGCTCAACGCCGAGGAGCGTCTGCTGCGCGCCATCTTTGGCGAAAAGGCCAGAGAGGTCCGCGACACCTCGCTGCGAGTACCGCACGGCGAGTACGGTATCATCGTCGATGTCAAGGTATTTACAAGAGAAAATTCCGACGAGCTTTCCCCGGGCGTCAACATGGTCGTCCGCTGCTACATCGCGCAGAAGAGAAAGATCTCGGTCGGCGACAAGATGGCGGGACGCCACGGTAACAAGGGTGTTGTTTCCAGAATCCTGCCGCAGGAGGATATGCCGTTCCTGGCAGACGGCCGTCCGCTGGACATCGTGCTCAATCCTCTGGGCGTACCTTCCCGTATGAATATCGGTCAGGTATTGGAGGTCCACCTGGGACGTGCGGCCGCCGAGCTTGGCTGGAAGATTATGACGCCTGTCTTTGACGGCGCAAACGAGAACGACATCCGCGAGTGCCTGGAGATGGCGGGCCTGCGCGGCGACGGCAAGACCACCGTCTATGACGGACGCACCGGCGAGCCGTTCGACAACCCGGTCACCGTCGGCTACATGTACTACCTCAAGCTGCACCACCTGGTAGACGATAAGATTCACGCCCGCTCCACCGGTCCATACTCGCTGGTTACCCAGCAGCCTCTGGGCGGTAAAGCGCAGTTCGGCGGCCAGCGTTTCGGTGAGATGGAGGTTTGGGCGCTGGAAGCTTACGGCGCAGCCTACACCCTGCAGGAGATCCTGACGGTCAAATCGGACGATGTCATCGGCCGTGTCAAGACCTTCGAGGCGATCGTCAAGGGCAAAAATGTTCCGAAGCCGGGCATTCCGGAATCCTTCAAGGTTCTCATCAAGGAGCTGCAGTCGCTGTCGCTGGATGTTAAGGTCCTGGATAAGAACAACGAGGAGATCGACCTCAAGCAGGATCTGGACGACGACATGGGCTTTGGCGGCAACGAGCACTATCAGGAGGACGACGGAACCACCTTTGAAAGCGAGAACGTCGCGGTGGATTCTGAGATTGAGGATAACTTTGCTGTGGAGCATCCGGATCTGCAGGACGATGACGACGATTTCGGCGGCCTACTGGATGAGTTCTCCGACTTTGGGCTGGATGATGACAGTGATGACAATATGTAATTGAGGAAGAAGGGGTCGCAACAATGGAATTTAATGTGTTCGAATCTATTAAAATCGGCTTGGCTTCTCCGGAAAAGATCAGGGAATGGTCCTATGGCGAGGTAAAAAAGCCGGAGACCATCAACTATAGAACCCTGAAACCAGAACGCGACGGCCTGTTCTGCGAGCGCATCTTTGGTCCAACCAAGGACTGGGAGTGCTACTGCGGCAAGTATAAGCGTCTGCGCTATAAGGGTAAAATCTGTGAGCGCTGCGGCGTTGAGGTCACCAAATCCAAGGTCCGCCGCGAGCGCATGGGTCACATCGAACTGGCGGCGCCGGTTTCCCACATCTGGTACTTTAAGGGAACCTCCTCCAGAATGGGACTGCTGCTCAACCTCTCTCCAAGACTGTTGGAGAAGGTGCTGTACTTCGCGTCCTACATCGTGACCGATCCGGGAACCACCAACCTGAAAAAATACACCCTTCTTTCCGAGAAGGAATACCGCGATATGCGCGAGGCCTATGAGGACGAGTTCGAGGCCATGATGGGCGCGGAGGCAATCAAAAAGCTGCTGGAGGACATCGATCTGGAGCAGCTCTCCCGCGAGCTTAAGGATGAGCTGGAGACATTGCCGGTAGGACAGAAGCGCGCCAGAATCTTAAAGCGGCTGGAGGTTGTCGAGGCGTTCCGCCTGAGCGGCAACCAGCCGTCCTGGATGATTCTGGACGTTGTTCCGGTTATCCCACCGGACATCCGCCCAATGGTTCAGCTGGACGGCGGACGCTTTGCCACCAGCGATTTGAACGACCTGTACCGCCGGGTCATCAACCGCAACAACCGTCTGAAAAAGCTGATCGAGCTGGGCGCGCCGGACATCATCGTCCGCAACGAAAAGCGCATGCTGCAGGAATCGGTCGACGCGCTGATCGACAACGGCCGTCACGGCCGCCCGGTCACCGGACCGAACAACCGTCCGCTCAAGTCGCTGTCCGACATGCTTAAAGGTAAACAGGGACGTTTCCGTCAGAACCTGCTGGGTAAACGTGTCGACTACTCCGGCCGTTCGGTTATCGTTGTTGGCCCAGACCTGAAGATGTACCAGTGCGGCCTGCCAAAGGAGATGGCGCTGGAGCTGTTTAAGCCGTTTGTCATGAAGCGTCTGGTCGATCAGGAGATCGCCACCAACATCAAAAACGCCCGCAAGATGGTGGACCGCGCTTCGATGAAGGAAGTGTGGGATGCGCTGGAGGTTGTCATCAAGAACCACCCGGTTCTTTTAAACCGTGCGCCTACCCTGCACCGTCTGGGCATCCAGGCCTTTGAGCCGATCCTGGTAGAGGGCCGCGCCATCCGCCTGCACCCGCTGGTATGTACCGCGTTCAACGCCGACTTCGACGGCGACCAGATGGCGATCCATCTGCCGCTTTCCGCCGAGGCACAGGCTGAAGCGCGCTTCCTGATGCTGGCAGCGGGCAACCTGCTGAAACCATCCGACGGACGTCCGGTCACCATCCCGACCCAGGACATGATCCTCGGTTCCTACTATCTGACCATGGTCCGCGACGACGAGCCGGGCGCCGGCAAGGTGTTCCGCAACTTCGACGAGGCCAAGATGGCATACGACACCGGTGTGGTCGGCCTGCATGCGCCGATCAAGGTCCGCGTCTCCCGCGAGGTGGAGGGCAAGACTATCAGCCGCCTGATCGACGCCACCGTCGGCCAGATCATCTTCAACGACCCGATCCCGCAGGATCTGGGCTTTGTGGACAGAACCGATTCGGAAAAGCAGTTTGACCTGGAGGTCACCTTCCTGGTTAGAAAGAAACAGCTGGGCCAGATCATCGACCGCTGCATCCGCAACTGCGGTACCGTGCGTACCTCCGAAATTCTGGACCGCATCAAAAACCAGGGCTTTAAATATTCCACCAAGAGCGGCCTGACCGTCGCGGTAAGCGACGCGCTGATTCCGGAGAACAAGCAGGAGCTGATCGCGCAGGCCGACGAGAAGGTTGCACAGATCAAGCGCCAGTACGACCGCGGCCTGATTTCGGATGACGTTCGTTACGACCGTGTTATCAAGGTCTGGAACGACACCACCGAGGCGGTCAAGAAGGAACTGAACGCCACCTTCGGTGAGCGCAACCCGATTTACATGTTCGCCGATTCCGGTGCGCGAGGCTCGATGGAGCAGATCCGTCAGCTGGCCGGCATGCGCGGACTGATCGCCAACACCTCCGGTAAGGCGATCGAAATCCCGATTAAATCCAACTACCGTGAAGGCCTGAACATCTTGGAGTACTTCCAGTCCTCCCGAGGCGCGCGTAAAGGTCTGGCCGATACCGCGCTGCGTACAGCAGACTCCGGTTACCTGACCCGCCGTCTGGTAGACGTTTCGCAGGATGTTATCGTCCGCAGCGACGACTGCGGCACCCATGAGGGCATCATGGTTTATGACATTACAGACAGCGGCCGCGTCATCGAGAGCCTGGCCGAACGTCTGACCGGACGTTATCTGGCCGACGACCTTGTCGATCCAAAGACCGGCGAGGTGCTGGCAACCAGAGAAAAGATGATCGACGAAAAGACCGCACAGAAGATTGTGGACGCTGGCATCACCCAGGTCAAGATCCGCTCCATCCTCAACTGCCAGGCCAAGAAGGGTGTCTGCGCCAAGTGCTACGGCGCAAACCTGGCCAACGGTCAGCCGGTCGGCATCGGCGAGGCGGTCGGCGTCATCTCGGCGCAGTCGATCGGTGAGCCAGGTACCCAGCTGACCATGCGTACCTTCCATACCGGCGGCGTTGCTTCCGCCAGCGATATTACCCAGGGTCTTCCGAGGGTTGAGGAGCTGTTTGAGGCAAGAAAGCCGAAGAACGCGGCCATCATCAGCCACCTGTCCGGTATTGCAAACTTCCGTCTCGACCACAAGGGCGCCAACACCGTCAACGTCACCAGCGCAGACGGCGAGGTGTTTACCAAGATTGTTCCGTTCGACTATAAGATTATCGTCGAGGAAGGACAGTATGTCGAGAAGGGTCAGCTGATTACCGAGGGTGCTGTGGAGCCGGGCGAGGTTCTGGCAGTCAGCGGCGAGCTGGCAGTTCAGGATTACCTGATCAAAGAGGTACAGCGCGTATACCGTACCCAGGGCGTTGACATCAACGACAAGCACATTGAGGTCATTGTCCGCCAGATGATGCGCAAGGTCCGCATCGACGACGGCGGCGACACCCACCTGATCACCGGTTCGCTGGTGGACAAGGCGGAGCTGCGTGAGGCAAACGAGCAGCTGCTGGAGCAGGAGGCTCAGGACGGCATCCACCGCAAACCGGCAACTGCCCACGCGGTGCTGATGGGTATCACCAAGGCTTCGCTGGCGACCGACTCGTTCATGTCGGCGGCTTCCTTCCAGGAGACTACCCGCGTCCTGACCGAAGCGGCCATCAAGGGCAAGGTTGACCCGCTCAGCGGCCTGAAGGAAAACGTCATCATTGGTAAGCTGATCCCAGCCGGCACCGGCATCATCGAGTACATCGAGCCGGAGCAGGAGGAGCAGCCGACCGAGGAGACAACCAGCGCGCACAGCGACGGCATTGTGGAAGCTCCGCAGGAGGACGACGCAGAGCCTGCAGCCGTTTAATCAATCGAATAAAAAAGCCGAAAGGCCCGTCACAGAGCAATCTGTGGCGGGCCTTTTTTGTGGCCGAAAATCTGCCACTTATATTTGTAGATAACAGAGTACAAATGAGAATATATCATATCATTCTAACACGACAATAAAAAATGCATAATATTAGAATTTAAATATTGTTTGTTCTTACAAAAAAAATAAAAACATATTGACATCATTAATGTAAAAGTATAGAGTAAAGCTAAAGTGAAGGCCTTCACTAAAAAAACAAAAGACAGAACGAAAAGGAGAATGAACAATGAAAAAACTTTTTGCTTTTCTAGCAGCAAGCCTTATTGCTGTAAGTATGGTACCCGCTGTTTCGGCGGCTGAGTCTACTTCATCTGACAACACGGTTTACTATTATGTTGATCGTGAAGGAGCAATGTACGAATTATCCGAAGATCAGTATACGGAAGTAATGACTGAGGATAACTTAGAGATGGTAGTGGCAAGAGATGAAGTAACTCCGGTATCCTCGATGAAAGGCAGAGACTATGTCGGCGAAACTGAAACAACACCAGATCAAGAAGCGCGTTATACAGGAAGATGGACTTTTAAGGATGAGCTTGTTCGAGATGGTTATAAGTTAACTTTTTCACAATCGGGGGGACGTGCATTTACTGTTAGCAATGGAGAAAAAGTAACATATAGAGTTATGCCTTCTAAAAGTGCTTACTTGATAGCGGGTGCTTCTGGTAGTCATCCTTTCGAGACACCCGCAGAATATGTTACTTCAGATGGTGGCATAGTTCTCACTTCGGAATATCCTGCAGGTTATAAATTTTATGTGATCAATGCATATAACGGATATGATATTGAAGTAGATGCTACCATTGAAGTGACAAAAGCATAAATTTTTATTTTACGAACGAATTGCAGATTGCAGTTCGTTCGTTTTTTACAAGTTAAAATTGTATAAAACAAATAAAATCAATTGACAAATACATGTAATCATATTATACTGGCACTAGCATAAAGGGGTGGTATAGTGAAGAAAAGATTAGCGATCGTGTTGGCGGCGGCGATGTTGGCGGTGGCGGGTTCGCAGCTGGTCTTTGCCGATGGAGGGAAAGAGAGCGTACCAAGGCCGAAGGTTGAGGCTGGGGAGTCGGCTGTCCCGGAGGATGAGCCAAGGATTCTCACACCGGACAGGGAGTCGCTTGAAGAAAGCCCAGATATCCTGACGCCGAGCGGATCGCTGGGGAAGGAGCCGCAGGAGATACTCGTGGAGCTGCCCGGAGAGCCGGATTGGGAGGCGCTGAAAAAACAGCAGGAGGAGAATGAGCGTCTGCAGGAGCTTTACGATTCGCTCAGTGAGGAGGAACGGGGGTTTATCTGGCAGAAGATTGAGGAGCAAAAGAGAGATGAGGTACGAGCAGATTTCAAAAAGGCCGAAGGGCTTAAAGCGTATCTTGAAGAAAATTTGTTCGAGAGCCAGTACACCTTCATCACCGCAGGAAGCAGCCGGCTGACAATCGGTGTGCCATCCGTTAAGCAATTTGACAAGGTGGAAAAGCTGTGCAGAGAATATGGGGAAGAAGATGTTGCGGTCGAAATGCGGCTGTGCCGTTATTCGTACAAGGAGCTGGCGAGCGCACAAAAGGCAATCCAAAATGACAAGGAGCTTGCCAAGCTGATGGGCGACGCGACCTACTATGTCGAAAATGAGGGGGATCATCTGGTGCTGCATTGCCCATATGGCAAGCCGCTGGGGCTGAGCAGCTGGTTTGAACAGAGTGACTATCAGGATATGCTTCGAATCAGCGAAGGGACAAAGCCTTTGCCCGACGGGCCGGGACTATAAGTTGGCAGAAAAAGAGGGAGGAGAGACAAGTGGTACAAGGGGAATAAAAACTGTTCCCGGTATAGCAAAAATTGAGAGGAGAGAGAAACAATGAAACAGAAGATTTTTGCAATTGGTCTGGCGGCGATGCTGCTTGCGGCAAGCTCGCTGGGAGCGGCGGCTATTGGTGTGCAGCCGAAGATGAGTCTTGCCTCCGCTGCGCAGGCAAAGCAGGTCGCGACGGTCAAGAAGCTGACCGACAGCCAGTACGAAGCGCTGCGCGGGGAGCTGATGCAGCTTTTTAACTTCCCGGAGCTGAGCAGCGGCAATGTCAACCGCAAGGAGATGACTTTGGAGCTGGAGGTCGTCGGCCAGGCTTCGACGGGGCTGCAGAGCAGAATCAAGGAGCTGGAGAAGGAGTACGGCGTCGATTCAAAAATCAGCATCGTTGAGGGTTACGAGAGCGCCGAACTGCCGCTGGCAGAAGATCCAGTCGAAAACAACAACGCGTTTGCCGAGCAGGTGAAGGAGCAGCTGGGCGAAGAGGGCTATACCAGCATCACAGTGGCGGGCAGCCGAATCACTATTGGGGTGCCGTCGGTGGAGAGCATCGAAAAGATTGAGGTACTGCGGCAGACCTTTGAGGAGCAGGAGGAGCTTTCTCCTGTCGATTATCTGCTCTGCCGCTATTCCTGCCAGCAACTGGAAGAAGCCAAAGCGGCAGTGGACAAGGAGCTTGCCGACATCGCCAAGCAGGACAGCGGTGCCTATTCGGTGCGGGTAAACGGTGGATACCTTGAGCTGTACTGCCCCTACGGCCGCTCAGAGGCGCTGGAAAGCTGGCTTGCAAACAGCAGCTACCAACCGATGCTGGTGGTGCTGGAGGGCAGAAAGCCGCTGCTGGAGGGCGCAGGATTATAATTTATCGAAAGGAAAGCAGAAAAGGGGGCGGGAACGCCCTCTTTTTTCCCGGACAGGTATAAAATGGCTCCCCTTGGGGCATCCTGTAGCAGGAAATGCTTCGAATTGTATAAGGAAAAGGGCGTAAAGGCGCGCAAAATTGGTGCAAACGTCGATCAAAAATTTGTTGACAGAAACGGCTGGGGATGATAGAATATTTAATTGGCGGGGCCTGCGGATAAGCTGTCCCCAGCCGGAAAAACAAAATTTTTTATTTTAGTAAGGAGGTGCAATATGCCAACCTTTAACCAGTTAGTTCGTAAAGGCAGAGAGTCTGTAGAGAAAAAGTCTACCGCTCCAGCTCTTCTGAAAGGATGGAACTCCCTGAAGAGAGAAGCGATCAACCAGAATTCTCCACAGAAACGTGGTGTATGTACTGCAATCAGAACCCAGACACCAAAGAAACCAAACTCCGCGCTGCGTAAAGTTGCAAGAGTACGTCTTTCCAATGGAATCGAAGCTACCGCTTACATTCCGGGTATCGGCCACAACCTTCAGGAGCACTCTGTTGTTCTGATCCGTGGCGGCCGTGTTAAGGACCTCCCTGGTGTTCGTTACCACATCATCCGCGGTACACTCGATGCACAGGGTGTAGCCAACAGAATGCAGAGCCGTTCCAAGTACGGCGCAAAACGTCCAAAGAAGAAGTAATAAAACTCCGAATAATTTTGAAAACAACCGCTCATGTGGGCTTTTATATAGCCAAAAGCAGGGAGCACCTGCCATTGGCGTCATAGAAGACTTCACATTGGCAAACGGGAGTTTTGTCACTTTCGAGTACCGATGAATTCAGACTGTGAAGGAGGGAAGCGAAGTGCCAAGAAGAGGTCAAATCGCTAAACGTGATGTATTGCCAGATCCAATGTACAATTCCAAGCTGGTAACACGTTTGATCAACAATATCATGTACGACGGTAAGAAGGGCGTTGCCCAGAAGATCGTCTACGGTGCATTCGAAATCGTAACCGAGAAGACCGGCAAAGATGCTCTGGAAGCTTTCAAGGAAGCTCTGGAAAACATTATGCCGGTTCTGGAGGTAAAGGCTCGCCGTATCGGCGGTGCTACCTACCAGGTACCAATGGAGGTTCGTCCAGCAAGAAGACAGACCCTTGGTCTGAGATGGCTGACCAACTACTCCAGAGCTCGTTCTGAGAAAACCATGAAAGAGCGTCTGGCCGGCGAGATCATTGATGCAATCAATGGAACCGGCGGTGCCGTCAAGAAACGTGAGGATACTCACAAGATGGCAGAAGCGAACAAAGCTTTCGCACACTACAGATTCTAATCAGGACAGTTGCAGAACGGCAGCGCCCGGACAGATTGCTTCGGGCCTGCTATTCTGGCTGATTCTGGTTTTTTACTACCCGAATATGAATTGTGAAATATTGCGAAGGAGGACAATATGCCAAGAGACGTATCATTGGAAATGACTCGCAATATCGGCATAATGGCGCACATCGATGCTGGTAAGACTACCACCACTGAGCGTATTCTGTACTACACCGGTATCAACCACAAGATCGGTGAGACTCATGATGGCAGCGCGACGATGGACTGGATGGTGCAGGAGCAGGAAAGAGGTATTACCATTACCTCCGCTGCGACCACCTGCTACTGGAAGGGCCACCGTATCAACATCATCGATACTCCTGGACACGTTGACTTTACAGTAGAGGTAGAGCGTTCCCTGCGCGTCCTCGACGGCTCTGTAACAGTAATGTGTGCTAAGGGCGGCGTTGAGCCACAGTCCGAGACTGTATGGCGCCAGGCTGATAAGTACCATGTTCCGAGAATGATCTATGTCAATAAAATGGACATCATGGGTGCAGACTTCTACAATGTTCTGAACATGATCCATGACCGTCTGAAATGTAATGCTGTTCCGATCCAGCTGCCAATCGGTGCCGAAGCGTTCTTCGAGGGCCTGATCGACCTGGTAGAGATGAAGGCTTACATTTACAACGATGACATGGGCAAGGATATCTCGGTTGTTGATATCCCGGAAAACATGAAAGATCAGGCGGAAGAATACCGCACCAAGATGATCGAGTCCATCTGCGAACAGGACGAGGAACTGATGGAAAAATACCTCAACGGTGAGGAGCTGACCATCGAGGAGATCAAACACGCAATCCGTGTTGACACCATCGCCAACAGAATGGTTCCGATCTGCTGCGGTACTTCCTATAAAAATAAAGGTGTCCAGAAGCTGCTCGACGCGATCGTCGACTACATGCCGGCTCCAACCGACATCCCGCACATCAAAGGCGTCAGCCTGGACAGCGACGAGGAGGAGGAAAGACCTTCTTCCGACGACGCTCCGTTCGCAGCTCTTGCATTCAAGATTGCGACCGACCCGTATGTTGGTAAGCTCTGCTTCTTCCGCGCATATTCCGGTATTGTCAACACCGGCGACACCGTCCTCAACGCAACCAAGGGCCATACCGAAAGAATTGGCCGTATCCTGCAGATGCACGCGAACCACAGAAAAGATATCGAAGCCTGCTACGCAGGTGATATCGCTGCCGCAGTAGGCCTGAAGAAGGTCACCACCGGCGACACTCTGTGCGATCCTAAATACCCGATCATTCTGGAAACCATGGAATTCCCGGAACCGGTTATCCGCGTTGCGATTGAGCCAAAGACCAAAGCTGGTCAGGAGAAGATGGGTATCGCGCTGGCGAAGCTGGCAGAAGAGGACCCGACCTTCAAGACCTATACCGATGAAGAGACCGGCCAGACCATCATCGCTGGTATGGGTGAGCTGCATCTGGAAATCATCGTTGACCGTCTGCTGCGTGAATTCAAGGTAGAGGCTAACGTTGGTAAGCCGCAGGTAGCTTACAAAGAGACCATCCGCAAGCCGGCAGACGTCGACATGAAGTACGCTCGTCAGTCCGGTGGTAAAGGTCAGTACGGTCACGTTAAGATCAAGGTTACTCCAAACGAGTCCGGCAAGGGCTACGAGTTCATCAACAACGTTGTCGGCGGTGCGATTCCGAAGGAATACATCCCGGCTGTTGATGCTGGTATCCAGGGCGCAATGCAGGCAGGTGTACTCGCCGCTTACCCGGTTGTTGACGTCAAGGTAGAGCTGTACGACGGTTCTTACCATGAGGTCGACTCCTCCGAAATGGCCTTCAAGATCGCTGGTTCTATGGCGTTCAAAGAGGCTATGAAGAAGGGAGATCCGGTCCTGCTCGAGCCAATCATGAAGGTAAGCGTCATCACTCCAGACGATTATCTGGGCGACGTTATCGGCGACCTGAACTCCCGCCGTGGTCAGATCCAGGGCATGGATGCAAGACACGGCGTTCAGCAGGTCAACGCATTTGTTCCGCTGTCTGAGATGTTCGGTTACGCCACCGACCTGCGTTCCAAGACCCAGGGCCGTGGCCAGTACACCATGGAGCCTTCTCACTATGTAGAGGTTCCGAAGAGCATCGCGGAGAAGATCATCTCCTCCAGAACAAAAGGCGAATAATCGCCTTTTGGGTGGCGATGAGGCCAACAAAAAGCTTTTTTATGCGAATAATTAAGCTTTTTTACAGCTTGGCCCTTGATTTTTAAGCGATTCCTTGATACAATACGAATTGTAACATACACAAATACGATTACGGGAGAACACTCCCGTATTAAAGGGAGGAAACAACAATGGCAAAAGCGAAATTCGAAAGAACCAAGCCACATGTTAACATTGGTACTATCGGCCACGTTGACCACGGCAAAACCACTCTGACCGCTGCTATCACCAAAGCTCTGTCCCTGAAAGGCCAGGCTAAGTTTGAGGATTATGCAAACATCGATAAGGCTCCAGAGGAAAGAGAACGTGGTATCACCATCAACACCGCTCACGTTGAGTACGAGACCGACAAGAGACACTACGCTCACGTTGACTGCCCAGGACATGCTGACTATGTTAAGAACATGATCACTGGTGCTGCTCAGATGGACGGTGCTATCCTGGTTGTATCCGCTGCAGACGGCCCGATGCCACAGACCCGTGAGCACATCCTGCTGGCTCGTCAGGTAGGCGTTCCTTACATCGTTGTATTCATGAACAAAGTTGACCAGGTTGACGACCCAGAGCTGCTCGAGCTGGTAGAGATGGAAATCCGTGACCTGCTCAATGAGTATGACTTCCCAGGCGATGATACCCCAATCATCAAAGGTTCCGCTCTGCAGGCTCTGGAAGCTCCAGATGATCCGTCCAACCCGGCTTACGCTCCAATCTATGAGCTGATGGATGCTGTTGATGAATACATCCCAACTCCAGAGAGAAACGAGAACCTGCCATTCCTGATGCCAATCGAGGACATCTTCACCATCACCGGCCGCGGCACTGTTGCTACCGGTAGAGTTGAGAGAGGCGTTCTGAAACTCTCCGAAGAGGTTGAGATTGTTGGCCTGCAGGAAGAGAAGATGAAGACCGTTGTAACCGGTATCGAGATGTTCAGAAAACTGCTGGACTTCGCTGAGGCTGGCGACAACATCGGCGCTCTGCTCCGTGGTGTTCAGCGAACCGACATCAAACGTGGTCAGGTACTGTGCAAACCAGGTTCCATTCATCCGCACACCAGATTCCATGGCCAGGTTTACGTTCTGAAAAAGGATGAGGGCGGCCGTCATACTCCGTTCTTCAACAACTACAGACCACAGTTCTTCTTCAGAACCACCGACGTTACCGGTATCATCAAACTGCCAGAAGGCGTTGAGATGTGCATGCCAGGCGACAACGTTGAGATGGACGTTGAGCTGATCACCCCAATCGCGATTGAGGAAGGTCTGCGTTTCGCTATCCGTGAAGGCGGCAGAACCGTAGGTTCCGGCGTTGTTACCAAGATTGCTGAGTAATCTTGGTTCTTTCAACTGAACTTTTCCAAAAGGAGTACAGCTGATGCTGTACTCCTTTTTTTCTGTCTTGCGAGGGAAAGTCTCCTGGACGGCAGCTTTGGATTTGGAATATGTTTACAAAAAAACAAATCAGCTGCGCCAAAAATGACAACTGGATTACAAAATTTTAAAAAAACTCTTGATAATTTGTAATTTATATTGTATACTGAACAGTAGATAAGTTTTTAAAAAATGAATTTCTTCCGTCGCAAAAACATAGACTGACAGAAAGGAGGCGGCACGGAATGAAATGGAAAAAACAGGTAGCATCATTGTGCTTGATGCTGGCAATGACAGTGGGGATGAGTGCCGTCTCTTATGCGCAGTTCCCGTTTCATCTGATGATTGGATCGGCGGCCCCGGTCACTCTCAGCGAACAGCAGGGCTACCAGCTGGCTTTGAAGCAGGCAGTGGTCAAACATACAAGCAGGACAACATCTCTGCTCTCGCTGCCACAGAATGAGGCTCTGGAGCAGCAGGAGCAGCCGCACTTTTACCCTGGAGACACTCTGTATATTCCGTTGCAGGAGGCGAGCGGCCAGGAGCTCTACACGGAGAAGAGCTGTCCCTCTAACTGGGAGTTTGTCGCGAGCGGATTTGACCCAAGGGCAGTGGAGGAGGTTCGCTGGGCAAATGAGAACGGCGCATTGGCCATCGCAATTGACTTTGCTTCAGTCCTCTCCCAGTCGGAACCGATCGAGCTTGCCGGTTCGATTACCTTGCGCGATACGCAAAGTGGGTATGAGCTGGAGCCGCTGCTGGTAGAAGGTATCTTTGGCAATGTGACCAGGGAAGTCCTGCCACACAGTGTCAACCAGATTTCCTCCCCGATGAACCTGTACGCGGGCGAAATCTATAACGGCGAGGCTGTCACCCTTTCCTTCGGAGATGGGGTTTACCTGAAAGAAGCGGTGCTGGAGCAGGGGGAGACCATCTACCTCAACCTGGACACCAGCTTTGATTCCGAGATTGCCAATCGATATCACTCCTTTGATATTCAGTGTTACAACTTCCGCGGCGAGGAGGACAATTTCGTTCAGCCGACCAAGCTTTGTCTGCCGATGAAGTGGTCCGATACCTATGTTTATGAGGTTGTGGACGGGGAACTGATTCCGGTGCAGGCGCAGGTGGATGAGGAAAATGGTCAGGTCTGCTTTACGGTTGAGTCGTTGGGCTACTATATCGTTTCTCCCATCCTGATGACAGAATGAAATTTTACAACATAACGATGCAGCAAGGCTGTGTGGAAAATTTCCACACAGCCTTTTTTCGTCTTATTTTTACCAAAAAGAACAAAAATAGCTACTGAAATTTGTAATGTATTAAGTGGTGACAGGTATTGTGCAATACAAGGTACTGTGCTATAATACAGGCAGGGAGGGAAGAGAATGAACACACAATTTCGCAAAGGAGTCATCGAAATGTGCGTCCTGGCACTGATTGACCGCAAGGACATGTATGGCTACGAAATTGTCCAGAGCATCGCCTTCTACACCGAGATCAATGAGGGGACGGTCTACCCCATCCTGCGGCGGTTGACCCAGGAGGAATATTTTGTGACCTACCTGAAGGAGAGCACCGTTGGACCCGCCCGCAAATATTACCACATCACCGAAAAGGGAAAGGGCTACCTCGGTTCGCTCAAGGCGGATTGGGACGATTTTTCAAAGATGGTCAACGATATTTTGAGAGGTGAGGAAATTGAATAAACAGGAATATCTGGAGCGCCTGCAGGCGTGTTTGAAACATAAATTATCCAAGGAAGAAATCGAGGATATCATGCGCGACTACGCGGAGTACTTTGAGGAGGGACGCCGGCAAAGCAAGCAGGATTCGGAGATTGCTGCCAAGCTCGGTGACCCAGAACTGGTGGCCGAGCAGCTCATCGAGGAAAGCCAGGAGCAGCAGGTCGAATATAAGGTTCCCGGAAAAGGAAAGGAGAAAAAGCTCGGCGAGTATGTCGGGGAGTATTGGAAAAAAGCCAAACAGAAATTCCATGACTGGGATCATGGGGAGGCTAAACACACAGCACAACAGGAGGAGGAGACAGCAGAGGAAGCGGAACAGGACGAACCGGAAAATCTGGAGCAGGAGGAAATGGAAAAGCAGACGGTTCCGAAGAAAGAGCCCAGACCACGCCGTGAAAAATTCGGCGGTGACGGTGTGCTTGTCCGCTCGCTGAAGGTGCTGGCAAGGGCGTGCAGATGGTGCGCCATCCTGTTTGTCTGCTTCTGGCTGATGCTGCTGGCGCTAGGAATCAGCGGCCTGCTCGCTTTGACGGCAGGAGGCGTGTTGGGCGCACTTCTGTGCGTGATTGTCTTCTGTGGCCTTGGCTTTTTGCTGGGCCTGCTGGGAATCATCCTTTCCGGATTTGGTTTTGCCATTCTCGGTAGCTGGAGCGGCGTCGCGATTGTCTCCGCCTCGGTGGCCTGCCTTGCCCTCACCGTTTTGCTGGAGATGCTGTTGGTCCACTGCCTGCGCTTCTGCTGGGGCGTGTGCAAGCAGGTTGTCCGCTATGCACTGAGCGCCTGGGAGCGGATGCTCGACCGTCTGGGCGCGTGGCTGGGCATCCCAGAGACAAAAGAGAAGCGGGAAAAAGAGCCCGAGGAGCCAAAGCCAGAGCGGGTAGAGGTGGAGATGCTGCCGCCTTCGATGCCGGCAACGGTAGAGGCACAGCAGCCACAGAACGACCAGGAGGAGGGATGTTAGAATGAAAAAAGCAATGATCTTTACAGCGGCCTGCCTGGTGGCGGGTGTTGCCGGACTAGCGGTCAGTCTGCCGATGGCCGCGCAGGACGCACTGGATATCTATAACGATGCGGCGGCCTCGGCGGAAAATCCGTACAGCCAGCTGGACCTTCCGGCGGGCGTGACCAGTCTGCGGCTGGTCAACCGCGACAAGCGGGGACAGATTTATGTCGAGGTGCGTCAGTCGGCAGATAACCAGATCCATCTCTACACCTATGAAAATCGTCTGACCGGCAGCTATGATGCCCAGGTCAGCACCGAGGGACAGAGCGCACAGATTGACCTGACCGAAAAGGAGCTGGAGCGACAGCTGATCACCCTCTCCAGAGCGGGGCTGGTCGAGCTGCTGCGCTCCGAGATGGAGTTTGACGGCAGCCTGATTCTGGAGGTGCCCACCAACATCACCATCACTAGTTCTGAGGCGGACGGTGTCTACTTTGGCGTGATGGGCGGGGTCGAGTTTGTCAACGCCGACATCATCCGCGACTATGGCTACGTTCCATCCGACAATGAAACCTGGAAACAGCGCTACGAAGAAGCGCAGGGCAATCTGCTTGATCTGCAAGACATTGTTGGAAATCTGCAGGAAGAAAATACTGCTCTGCAGAATACATTGGAACAATATTATGATTCATGGGACTCCTACTGGGGAGAGAACCCCACCGAGGATTGGAGCGAAAACCCTGAGATAACCACCGAGGAGGCCATTGACGAATCCGGCGAAGGGGAAACTACTACTACGGTGGAAGAGAGTCCGGAGCTTGTCACCCCCGCCGAGGTGCTGCAGCTGGAAGAAGTCAAGCTCAAACGCAAGGATGAGTTCTGCACCTATCAGCGGGAGGAGTCGGTCTCCGATTACCTGAAGGCCCTGCAGAATCTGGACGGTATGATTTTCGACGCACGCAAAAACCAGGTGATCTATGCGGGCAGGGAGGATCTGCTTCCATTGATGGAGGAGGTTGCAGCGCAGGTCACTTCTTACGACAGCGTGGAGGCGCTGGTTCTCGACGCGCAGAGAAACTATAACCGCGGCGATATCAGCCAGGAGCAGTATAACGGCATCATCAATGCCTATGAGGAAACGATAAGAAGCCAGGAAACGGCCCTGATTGAAATGAAGGCACAGCTTTCGGATGCAGGATACTATTGGGACAGCGCTGTCGTCTCCTCGGCAGCGGCAAACTAAAAAGTCGAGATGACTTACCCGAAATCCACTTTCCAAGATTCATCCATAAAGAAAAACACCGAGACAAACCGTCTCGGTGTTTTTTCATAGCATCATTTTACGATTTGGAATTGCCCACAACACAAACGGAACGCGACAAAATTTTCCTATAAAAACTTGGTCCCGCGAGGTAGAAGACAAGGCTTCGCACCCAACCAATCCGTGAATTGGACGCGGGCTCAGCTTACCAGAGAAATAAGATTGCAGGAACTCGGTCCCGCGAGGTAGAAGGCAAGATCTTGTACCCCACCAATTCGTGGATTGGGTGCAGGCTCAGCCTGCTGCGGGTTCAGCCCGCCAGCTTAAAAAGATTTGATGGTTTCGTCGTTGAGATGCTTGATGATCTCGACCGCCAGCTTGACGCTGTTCTTGTAGTCGGTCAGCGAAGCAAAGCCGTGGTGGGAGTGGATGTAACGAACCGGAACGCCGATGACGATGACCGGTACACCGCCGTTGGAGGTGTGGATCGGGCCGCCGTTGGTGCCGCCGCCGGAACGAACCGATTCCTGAACCGGAATGCCAAGCTCGCGTCCCAGCTCAAGCGAGAAGCGCTGGAAACGCGGATTGGTGACCATCGAACGGTCGAAGTGGCGCAGCATCGGGCCTTTCTTCATCGCGGTCTGGATGAAGTAGTCCGGGGTGAAGGTGTCGTCCGCCGGGCAGCCCTCAAAGCAGATGGCGATGTCCGGTTTGACAACGTCGCGGGTGACAAAGGCGCCGCGCTCGCCGATCTCCTCCTGGGAGGACAGAACGCCGACCACGTCAACGTCCAGATCGCTGCCCTTCAGGTCCTTCATGGTTTCCAGAACTGCCGCACAGCCGACGCGGTTGTCGAAGGCCTTGCCCAGCATGACGTCGGTTTCCTCATTGTACTCGAAGGTGACATCCGGGACAACCGGCGCGCCGATGTGGATGTTGAATACCTTCTCAACCTCTTCCTTGGAGGTGGCGCCGATGTCGATGACCATGTCAGCGATGGTCGGGCAGGAGTTTTTCTGCGCCGCGGACAGGAAGTGAACCGGAGTGCTGGCAACGATGCCGGATACCCACTTGCCGTCATAGGTCTGTACCTTTACCTTGTGGGCCGGAACGGTGTAGTTGGACCAGCCGCCCAGAGGAAGGAAGTGCAGGGTGCCGTTTGGCTTGATTGCCTGTACGATGAAGCTGACCTCATCGCTGTGCGCATCCACCATGACAACCGGTTTTTTGCCGGTGTTTTTGTGCGCGTCGATGTAGACGTTCAGGTTGCAGTCGTGTCTGACTGCGCCCAGATCCTCGTCGTGAGCGTACTTTTCAGCGATGGCAACAACCTCGTCCTCAAAGCCGCATGCGCCGTATGCGTTGGACAGAGCTTCAATCAATTTTAAAGATTCCATTGTATATAACCTCCCTTTGAATTTCAATTGCGTGTTTTGTATTAAAGGTTTGCATAAAAAGTAATGTAAACACTTTTATATTTCGAGGATAGTATAACACAACCGGCGGGAGAGTGCAAGTTCTCCCGCCGGGACCTCTGCTGCCGTCCGCCCGTCTCCGCCGGGAAAAAGTTTAAGGAATCTGTATAAAAAAGCCGGCGAGAACTGTAAGAAATGTTCATACACAGCGGTTAAACAGAAGGAAAAAGAGAAGAATCAGCACACATTTTATGTCAAATGACATAAAAAAAGAGCTTGATATTTGGAAGGGAATGATGCCCTCCGCAACCAATACCGGGAAGGGATAAAAAAGGATTTTGTTCAAAAGAACACGCTGCTTTTTGTCTGTATATCTAAAAAATACAAAATTTCAGATGTGATTCTTGACAGATTGCATAGAATATACTAAGATAAACACAGAAAACCTTTTGAGAGGAATGTGAGTCAAGATGAAACAAAAATTGACAGTCTCCCAGGTAATCTATGCGTCCTTCATGCTGTTCTCCATCTTTTTTGGAGCCGGCAACATGATCTTTCCGCCCCTGCTGGGTCAGCAGGCGGGCACCCAGGCGCCCACAGCGCTGCTGGGCTTCATCATCACCGATGCGGGGCTTGCGGTGCTGGGCATCATCGCGGTGGTGATCGCCGGAAACAGCATGGACAGCCTGGTCGGAAAGGCTGGAAAAAAGATTGGACTTGTTTTGACGGCGGCAGTCTATCTGCTGCTTGGTCCGCTGTTTGCGCTGCCGCGTACCGGGGCGGTCTCCTTTGAGATCGGTGTTGTCCCCTTTTTGGAGGAGGACAGCTCCCAGTTTGTGCCGATGCTGGTGTACACAGCGGTCTTTTTTGCGCTCACCTACTTTTTCTCGCTCAAGCCCTCTAAGGTCATCGACATCGTCGGCAAGTTTATGACCCCGCTGCTGCTTCTCTCGATTTTCATTATTTTTATCGCGGCCTGGTTCAATCCCCTGGGTCCAATCGAGGAGACCTCGATTGTTTACCAGAACGGCCCATTCATCGAGGGCCTGCTGCAGGGCTACCTTGCGCTGGATGGCTTCGCAGCGCTGATTTTTGCCATCATCATGATCAATACCCTGAAGGATCAGGGTGTCACCGAGCGCAAACAGGTGGTACACTACACTGTCATCGTCGGTGTCGTCGCGGTGGCGCTGCTCTGTCTGGTCTATGGCGCTCTGTGCTTTGTGGGTGCGCAGACGTCGGGGATGACGGCCTTCTCCAACGGCGGCGTAATCCTCAACTACGCGGTCTATGCGCTGTTTGGGCGCTGGGGCAACCTGATTCTGGGCGTCGCCGTCGTGCTGGCCTGCCTGACCACCTCGATCGGTCTGACCACCGCCTTCGGCGACTACTTTGCCAAGGTGCTTCCCAACTGGTCCTACCGCAAAATCATCACCGTCGTCATCCTGTTTACCTGGCTTGTCTCCAATGTGGGCCTGGACACCCTCATTGATACCGTCCTTCCGGTGCTGGTGGTGCTCTATCCGCTGGTGACGGTGCTGGTCATCCTCTCCTACTTCGATCGTTTCTGGCGCGGCCGCACCGAGGTCTATGCCTTCAGCATGGCCTTCGCGCTGTGCTTTTCCATCTTTGACGGATGCAAGGAGGCGGGCATCTCGCTGGGCGGCCTGACCGAACAGATGATGCGGTTCCCACTGGCTTCGCTGGGGGTCGGCTGGCTGATCCCGGCATTTGTCGGCTTCCTCATCGGGGTCAGCCCCATCGGCAGAAAGATCGGGGACAGCCTGCGCGCCCGTTCTGCAAAAAAGACGCAAGCAAAATAACAAGATAGATTTGACGACAGGAGGAAAATAAGATGATTACATTCGAAAAACCGGGAGCGATCAACACCGAAGTTACCTTAAAGCTGGCTATCCAGACTGCGCAGGAGCGGGGAATGGACCTGGTGGTGGCGACCAGCAAGGGCAACACCGCCTGCCGCGCAGCCGAGCTGTGCAAGGAGATGGGATTTGAGCGCCAACTGGTGGCAGTCACCTGCGCCTACGGCCACCGCGGACCGAATGAAAACGGCGTCTCGGAGGAGACACGCATCCTGCTGCAGGACCAGGGCGTCAAGGTTGTGACCGCGGCCCATGCCCTCAGCGGCGCAGAGCGCGGAATCAGCAAGGTGTTTGGTGGGGTTTACCCGGTCGAGATTATGGCTGCCACCCTGCGGATGTTTGGACAGGGCACCAAGGTCTGTGTGGAGGTCGCGCTGATGGCGGCGGACAACGGCAGCATCGCCTTTAAAAAGCCGGTGGTTGTGGTCGGCGGCACCGCGGGCGGAGCGGACACCGCCTGCATCATCACCCCAGCCTATACCGCCTGCCTGCTGGAGACAAAGGTCAACGAAATCCTCTGCAAGCCGTCGCTGATGGAATAAGGGAAAAACACAAGGCGTTCGGGGAATTTTTCCCCGAACGCCTTTGCTGGCTGCGCTAAAATAAAATCACCGTGATGCCGTCGTTCTGCCGGCCGTAGTCGACGTCGTTTTTGAGCTGCGGGCAGAGTTCAATCGCCTTCCTGCCATCCGCGGTGAAGGGGTTAAAGTCCTCCCCGCGCACATAGTGGCGGATGATGCCGCTCTTCTTGCGGTCGGCGCACAGCTTCAGACAGGCCGCTTTGATGGCGCCGCCTTGGCCGGACGAGCCGTAGCCGTGGATGACCTTGAGCGCGTGGCAGCGGGCGTACTTCGCCATCCAGATTTCGTTTCCCAGCTGGGTCATCGCCTGGGAGACCAGCGGCATATTTCTTTTGATATTGACGGTTTTGCAGATCAACGTTCAACAACTCCTTGGCAGGACAGCCCCATCCGGAAAGGAGCACTTGCTCCGAATCTGTAAAGGGTGTGGGCCTGCCGGTTTTTCTTAAATTTATTATACATCGGAAAGGTGACGAGCGCAATAACTGTGCCGTCTTGACAAAAACGATGAAGAAAGGCTACAATCAGAGAAAGAAAAGGAGGCGGCAGCGATGGAAATTACCTATCAACCAATTGAGCAGCAGGATGTGGAAAAGATCTTTGCTTACCTCAAGGAGCTCGTTCTGCGCTATGAAGATCTGGGGCAGATCGACTGCGAAAAGGTTCTTGCCTGGTGCCGCAAAAAGATCGGGCAGCAGATGGAAGACTACCGGAAAATTTTCTGCGGCGGCTGCCATGCGGGCTATGTCGCCACCCACGACGAGGGGGACAGGCTGGAGATCGACGACCTGTATCTGGCCCCGGCCTTTCAGGGAAAGGGCACCGGCACGGCGGTGCTGCGCCAGATTGTCTCGCAGGCCATGCAGGAGAACAAGACCCCTTACCTCTACGTCTTTATCCGCAACGAGGGCGCGGTGCGCCTCTACCGCCGGCTGGGCTTTGCGGTGGTGCAGGAGATTCCAAACTCCCGCTACATCATGGAGTACCGCGGCTAGCTGCCAGGAGAGAAAAGAAAAAACGCCTTCCCTTATTGGGAAGGCGTTTTGCGTCGGCTTTACAGGATGCAGTATTTGTCCATGTACTGTTCCATCAGGGAGAGCACCGAAGCGTACTCCGGCTTCTCTTTGAGGTATTCGTGGATGTCCGCCACGGTGATGATGGCGTGGACGTTGATGCCGAACTCCTCCTTGACCTCCATGACGGCGGTCTTGCCGGCATGCTGGCCGACCTCGCAGCGGTTGACCGAGATGAACATATCCGGGATGCTCACCTTGGCAGCGGCCTGCAGGACCGGAACGGTCTCGCGCACAGCGGTGCCGGCGGTGATGACGTCCTCAATGATGATGATGCGGTCGCCGTCCTGCGGCTTGTAGCCGACTAAGGAGCCGCCTTCGCCGTGGTCCTTGGCCTCCTTGCGGTTGAAGAAGTAGGGCTTGTCGACGTTAAAGTCGCGGGCCAGCGAGCCTGCTGCGGTGGTGACCAGCGGAATGCCCTTGTAGGCCGGGCCGAACATCGCGTCAAAGTTGTCCCCGCAGTTGTCCATGATGCACTGAGCATAGAACTTGCCGAGGGTCGCAATCTGCGCGCCGGTTCTGTAGTTGCCGGTGTTGACAAAGTAAGGGGAGAGGCGGCCGCTCTTGGTGGTGAACTCGCCAAAGCGCAGCACGTCGGCGCTCATCATAAATTCGATAAATTCTTTCTTTGCTGGAGAAATCATCTGCATAACATCCTTTCCTGTTTGGTCCTGTGATGGGGAACCTTCTTCTTTCAGTTTACCACAGCTTTCCCGATTGCTCAACCGTTTCGCACAAAAAATTCCACCTTCCGACCCGCCCTTGACGGGAGAGACGAAAAAGGGTATAACAGAAAGGACCGTTTATTTTAAAAAGAAGGGGAACAATCCAATGCTCAATATTACCATCGACCCAAAGTTAAAACAGACCTGGCCAAAGGCAACGCTCGGCTGCGTGCAGTGCAAGGTGGTCACTCAGCCCAGCGGAGAAAAGCTGCTTGCCGAAATCGCCGAGGTAGAGGCCTGGCTGCAGAGCACCCTCAAAATCGAGGAGATCAAGACCCGGGAACAGATTGCCCAGACCCGCGCCTGCTGCAGGGCGCTCGGCAAGGACGTGCAGCGATACCGCAACTCCGCCGAGGCGATGCACCGCCGCATCCTGCAGGGCAAGGGGCTGTACCAGATCAACAACGTCGTTGATACGGGCAACCTCATCTCGATCAAGACTGGCTACTCGCTGGGCGCCTACGATGTGGAAAAGCTTGAGGGGGACATCCTCTGGACAGCCACCGGGGAGGGTGTTCACTATCAGGGCATCGGCAAGGACGCGGTCAACATCGAGTTCCTGCCGGTGCTCAGGGATGCGCTCGGCTACTTTGGCAACCCCAACAGCGATTCCACCCGCGCCATGATTACCGATAAGACCAGCGAAATTCTGCTGTGCATCTATTCCTTCAGCGGTGCCGGCGGCTTGCAGCAGGTGCTGGACGGCGCCTGCCGCGCCCTTGCCGCCTACTGCCAGGCGCAGGATGTGCAGGCCTGGGTGGTGGAGTAGCTCCCTGCAAGGTTGCTTTTTGTAGAAAAATGTGGTAGGATGAAACTGCACATTTTTTGACAAAGGGGAGAGAAAAGGTGGGGAGCTACCTTCGGAAAACTAGAAGAAAAGCGCGCTGGTCTGCCTGCTGCAGATTGTGGAATGGGGATTTCAGGCGGGCGTGCAGCTTTTGCTGATGCAGGTTTTTGACAAGGCGCTGAGTCTGGATTTGAAAGCCTTTCTGTTTTGGAGCGCGGTGGATATGGCGGCGTGGGGCGGATATTTTCTGGTCTGCTACTTGCGGGAATCAGCCCAGGCAAGGGTGGTGCGCGCGCTCAACAACGACCTGCGGCACGACCTGTGCTGTCAGCTGCTGCAAAAGGGCTACCAGGATTACCACAAGCAGGACAGCGGCGAGTACCTTTCCTGGATGACCAACGATGTCAAACAGATCGAACAGCTGGCCTGGAACCCTTTTTTTAACTGCGTGGGCAGGGCGTCCCAGGTACTTTGGGGCATTGTGGTGCTGCTGAGCCTGCACTGGTCGCTGATGGCAGCTTCGCTTGTCTCGGCGCTCATCATGTGGGCGCTGCCAAAGCTGTTTGAGAAGAGGCTGGAGCAGCTGGGAGGCTGTGCTCCGAGCGGCAGGCGGCGGGGGTCAGCGCGCTCAAGGACCTGCTGTCCGGCCTGGATGTGCTGCGCTTTTTTGGACAGAAGGGGCGCTTTCTGCGCAAGGGAGGTCAGGCCAGCGACCAGATTGAGCAGTCCTCCTGCGAGCTCAGCTGCGGAAAAAGCGCGGCTGACAGCGCGATGGGCTTTGTCAGCGTGACCATCCAGATCCTGTGCGACATTTTGGTCATCCTGCTGGTGCTGCAGGGCAAGGTGCGCATGGCCACCCTGGTGGGCGCCAGCAACTTGATCGCCTGCGTGACCAATGGCCTGCATGAATTTGCGAATCTGCGCATGTCGCTGGCAGCAGGCAGGCCTTACTTTGAAAAGCTCACAGCAGAGAGGCAAGAGACAGGGCCGGTGCGCTCCCTGCCGCCGCTGCACGACGCGATTCGGATGGAGGGGATTTCCTTTGCCTACGGGGAAAAGCCGATTCTGCGCAGGCAGGATTTTGTCTTTTCGATCGGCAAAAAGTACGCTCTCACCGGCCCAAGCGGCTGCGGAAAATCCACCCTGTTTAAAATTCTGCTCGGCTGGCTGCCCGGCTATGAGGGCAAAATCTGGCTGGACAACATTGACGCCAGAGACTGTACCGCCGAACAGCTGCAGCAGCAGATGAGCTACATCGAGCAGGATGTCTTTTTGTTCAACACCACCATCCGGGAAAACATCACGCTGGGCGAGGAGTTTTCCCCCGAACAGATGGAGAGGGCGCTGCGCGACAGCGCGCTGCTCGGTGACCTTGCCCGCATGCCGCAGGGCTTGGACACGGTGGTGGGGGAGGGCGGCAGCGCCCTTTCCGGCGGGCAGAAGCAGCGGGTGGCGATTGCCCGCGCGCTGATTCACAACCGCTCGATTCTGCTGGTGGACGAGGGCACCTCGGCGCTGGACCGGGAGAACGCCGAGCTGGTCGAGCAGAGTCTGCTGCAGAATCCCGACCTGACGCTCATCCTCATCAGCCACCATTTAAGCGGCGAGCGGGAGCGGCAGTTTGATCAGGTGTACCGGATGCAGCCCTGCCAACAGGCAGGGACAAGATAAAGCGAGGGGGAAAACAGGATGCAAGGGTTAAAGGACGAGCTGTTTGATCTTCTGCAGGCAAAGGGCGCGCGGCTGATGGGGGTCGCGGATTTAAAGGGAATTGCCGGCGGGGCGCTGACCACCGGCGTCTCGGTCGCGGTCCCGGTGCCAAAAGAGATTGTGCGGGACCTGCAGACCGCGCCGACCCTGGCCTACTATGAGGCCTACCATTCGCTCAACGCGCAGCTCAATCAAATCGTCTCCGCAGGGGCTGCCCTGTTGCAGGAGAGGGGCTTTCATGCGGTTGCCAACACCACCGACACGGTCAAGACCGACGAGAACTGGCGCTCCCCGCTGCCGCACAAGACGGTTGCCGTCCACGCGGGGCTGGGGTGGATCGGCAAAAACTGCCTGCTCATCACCGAGCGATACGGCGGCGCGGTGCGGCTCTCCAGCCTTTTGACCGACGCGCCGCTGCCGTTTGATGCGCCGGTCGAAAAAAGCCGCTGCGGGGGCTGCAGCGCCTGTGTCGAGCGCTGCCCGGCAAAGGCCTTCACCGGCGCCACCTGGACGCCCGGCATCGAGCGGGAAAAGCTGTTCGACTGGAAGCGCTGCTACCCCGAACAGCTCAGGCGGATGAAGCAGGCCACCGGCATCGAGACCGACCTGTGCGGCCTGTGCTTTGCCGTCTGTTCCTACACCCAGCGGTATCTGAGGGAAGAATAAAAAGAAAAGGGCGTTCCCTATGGGGAGCGCCCTTTTCTTTATCGCGGCAGGTAGGAGAGATACTGATAGCCGTCCTCGGTCAGGCGGACGGTGAGGGCCATCTCCATGGGTGGCTCGTCGTGCCAAAAGACCGAGAGATTCAGCGTCAGCAAATCGTACTGCTGGTCATAACCTTCTAGACTGAGGGAGGGAGAATAACCTCTACCAGTGATATAAGGGGAAAAGTAGCCACCGTACTCCTCACTGTATTCTTCGCCTGCGCGCAATACTTCAGCCGGAATGTCAAAGTAGGCTTTTGCAGCCGCTTCGTACAGGTTGGCGGGATAAAGGTAGCCGGTATTTTTCCCGAGTGGACTGGCAAAGAGGGCTTCCCGTTCGGCACGGGTGAGGATGTCAGTGACATAGCCGAGATACCACCAGGCAAATTCCTTGGGGGTAAGCTCTTGAGCAGTCCAGCTGGAATAATTATACAGCCCAGTCCAATCAGCACTGTAGTGGCCAGGAGCAATGGGATTGGTGCTGATCCCTGCCCCCAACCTTAAGATGATCTCCTCGAGCAGGCGGTTGGTGATCGTCCGGTTAACGCTCTGCGGCAGGTAGGAAACGTAGCGGTAGCCGTCGTCGGTCAGGCGGATGGTGAGCATCATCCGACGGTGCTGCTCTGCCTCATTTTTCAAAAGCAGGTCGATGTTGACAAGGTTCCCCTCCTGCTCGAAGGACTGAATCCCGATGAGTGGCCGCTCCCCAACGCCGGGGCCTGCCAGCGCGTAGTAGGTGTTGGTGTCGGCGTGGTAGAGGTCAGGGTTGTCGCGCATCTGCTCGGTGGTGGCGTCAAAGTAGCGCCGGACGTCCGCCTCGTAGATTTCGGCGGGGTAGGCCCAGCTGCCGTCTTCGGCGAGGAACAACTCCTCTCTCTCCTCGTCGGAATAAAGCTGGGAAACGATTCCCGTATACCAGCTGAAGAAGTCGGTGCCGTCGGCGTCGTCGATGGTCCACCGGTCATGGTAGTACAGGCTGACAACGCTGGTCTGCGGCGCGCCGTTTGCCGACGAAGCACCAAAGTTGAGCACCGCATTCCACACCAGTTTGTCGTCGGCCTGGTAGGGGACGTCTGCCGGGTCGGGCTGCTGCTGTCCGGCGTTTTCCGGTTCGCCGGCGCTTTGTTGGCCGGCAGGTGCGTCTGGTGCAGTTTCCTCCTGCGGGGCAGCGGTGTCCACAGCGGACGATTCCGTTTCGGCGGGAGTGGGGGCTTGCTGCCCGGTGTTCCCGCGCTCCGAGCAGGAGCTCAGCGAAAACAGCAGGCAGACAGCCAGCAAAAGGGAAAGAAGGCGGGACGATTTCATGAGGACTCCTCCTTTAGAGCTATATGTTACTACCAATATAGCATAAAAGATGAGAAAAGGGAAGAGCAAAATGGGCGGACTGCAAAAATTCCCTGCAGTCCGCCCGTAAAAAAATAGAGTTAATACCCGATGATAAGATACAGCCCCAGCCCCACCACGCCGGTGCCGACCATGACCCAGATGGGGTTGAGCTTCCACCTGCGCAGCACAAACAGCGCCGCGACAAACAGCAGGGCCGCAATCCAGTCCAGATCCGCGGGGTTGAGCGAGGCCGCCGCGCCGTTCCACAGCGCCGTTACCAAAATGGAAACGCCCGCCGAGGCAATCATCGCAACCACCGCCGGGCGCAGTCCGCCCAGCACGCCCTGTACCACCGACAGGGTGCGGTAGCGGTAGTAGACCCAGGCCAGGGTCAGCACGATGATGCAGGAGGGGAAGACGCAGCCGATGGTGGCGATGATGGCGCCCGGCAGCCCGGCGATGCGGGTGCCGACAAAGGTGGCCGAGTTGATGGCGATCGGCCCCGGCGTCATCTGGGAGATGGTGATGATGTCCACAAACTCCTGCATCGTCAGCCACCCGTGCAGGTCGACCACCTGATGCTGGATTAAGGGCATGGCCGCGTAGCCGCCGCCGATGCTGAACAGGCCGATCTGGAAAAAGCTCCAGAAAAGCTGCAGAAGAACCGTCATGGCTACTCACCCGCCTTTCCGTTTTTCTCGTCGTGCAGGGTGGCGGCAAGGCCGATCACCGCGCAGACTAAAATGATGAGGATGACGTTGACATCAAAGAAGCAGGCGGCGATAAACGAGCCGAACATGATGAGGATGGGCAGCCAGAGTTTTTTCTTGAGCACGTCCCAGCCCATCGAGATGACCACGTCCGCGATGACCGCCGCCACACCGGCCTGCATGGCGCGCAGCACCAGCTGCACAATCAGGCTGTTCTGGAAGGCGGTGTAGGCCACCGAGATGACCGAAAGGATAATCAGCGGCGGCAGCACGGTGCCCAGCACCGTCACCAGTGCGCCGAACAGCCCGGCCAGCCGGTAGCCGATCAGGATGGAGGCGTTGACCGCGATGGCGCCGGGGGAGGACTGGGCGATGGCGGTCAGGTCGAGCATCTCCTCCTCCTCAATCCAGTGGTACTGTTCCACAAACTTTTTGCGCATCAGCGGGATGATGACATATCCGCCGCCAAAGGTGAAGGCGCTCAGATAAAAGGTGGAGCAGAAAAGTTTGCGGTAGAAGGCAAAGTCTTTTTTCAATCCAATCCATCTCCTTTTTTAAAAAATCGAGTTGCGATAAGGTCATTATAAGAAAATTTGCCGGGGATGTCGAGACGTTTTAGTCGATTTATAGAAAAATCTTTGGAGAATTCTACAGAATGGACAAAGAAATTGACGGCCGGACAGAAAAATAGTATCATAAGAAAAGCTGACATTTTCGGCTGTGAAAGGAGAACAAAGGAGATGGCTTTTACCAGCTCGATTTTTTTATTTGTCTTTTTCCCGCTGTGCCTGGGCGGCTACTATCTGGCGGCAGGGGTGGAGCGCGGCGTCGCTGCGCTGCGGCGGCTGCGCCTGCCCGACCTGTTTTTGGTCTGCGCAAGCATGGTGTTTTACGCCTGGGCGGCCTTTGATGGGGCGCTGTGGCTGGTGGGGTATGTGCTGCTGGCCTTTCTGCTCGGGCGCGTCATCGCCGGGATGCCCAAGGGGACGCCGGCGCGGCTGCTGGCGGCGGGGTGCTCGGTGCTGGTTGTGGTGCTGATGCTGGTTTACTTTAAGTACTACAACTTTTCGGTCACGACGGTCAACCGCCTGTTTTCGCTCTCCATCGCCACCCGCAGCATCGTCGCGCCGCTGGGCGTCTCGTTCATCACCTTTTCGGCGGTGTCCTATTTTGTGGACATCTCCCGCGGGGACGCAAAGCCGGGGAGCCTGCTCGACACGGCGCTGTACCTGACCTTCTTCCCGAAGGTCATCTCCGGCCCGATTGCCCAGTGGAAGGACTTTGCCCCCTTTGTCAACGAGCACGAGCGCCGGTTTGACAGCGCGCTCTTTCTGCAGGGGCTCAACCGCATCGTCATCGGCTTTGCCAAAAAGCTGATTCTGGCGGACATCTTCGGCGCTCTCATCGCCGAGATCGAGGGCAACCTCAGCGTCGGGATGGACCAGCCCACCGCCTGGGGCGTCGCCTTTTTGTACATGCTGCAGATTTACTACGACTTTTCCGCCTACTCGGACATCGCCATCGGCCTGAGCGAACTGTTCGGGATTCGCATGAAGGAAAACTTCAACTTCCCCTACCTCTCCCGCTCGATCACCGAGTTCTGGCGGCGGTGGCACATCTCGCTGGGCACCTGGTTCCGGGAATACCTCTACATCCCGCTGGGCGGAAACCGCAAAGGCAGGGGGCGCACCCTGCTCAACCTCTTTGCCGTCTTTCTCGTCACCGGCATCTGGCACGGCGCGGGGTACAATTATATCCTGTGGGGCGTCATCAACGGCGTCATGATCGTGCTGGAACGCTGCGTGCGGGACAAGGGCTGGTACCAGAAGATTCCGGGCCTGGTCAAGTGGGCCTTCACCATGTTTGTGGTGCTGATGAGCTGGCAGGTGTTCCGGCTGGAGAGTATGAGCGGCATCGCGCAGTTTTTCGGCATCCTGTTTGGCACGGTGGAGTTTACTTCGGTCAACTTCACCTGGCAGTACTACTTCGATGCGCGCATCGTGGTGCTGATGGTGATCGCCACGGTTGGGGCGCTAGCGTTGGACGGCGGCTGGGCCAAAAAGGTTCACGCCAAAATCCAGTCGAGCGCGCCGCTGTTTTGTGTCGCGCAGCTGGCGCTGTTGCTGCTCATGGTGCTGTCGGTGATGTTCATGGTCAACTCCACCTACAGCCCATTCATCTATTTTCAGTATTAAGGAGGGGATAAATCGATGAAAAAATTACAGATTGTATTTATCGCCCTCTTTTTTGTGCTGCTTGCGCTGCCGCTGGCCTTCTTTAACTGGGAGGAAAACGTCGTCTCCGAGATCGACAACCGCCAGCTCACCAACAATCCCTTCGGCCCCAACGCCGAGCCGGGGGCGGACCTGACCGCTTCTTTGGAAAGCTATGTGCAGGACCGCATCGGTTTTCGCGACGAGATGATCCTGGGCTACACCCTGCTCAACGACCAGCTCTTTCACAAGATGATCCACCCGCTGTACGAGTACGGCAAGGACGGCTACGTCTTTTTTAAGCAGAAGCAGAACGTGCAGTTCGGCGACTACCACATCGCCTTTGCCGAGATGCTCGCCGAGATTCAGGACTACTGTCAGGCGCGGGACGTTCCGTTCCTCTTTGTCCTCAACCCCGAGAAGGCCGCCGTCTACCCCGACAAGCTGCGGGACGGCATCCACTATGACCGCAGCTGGGTGCAGCAGTTTGAGCAGAAGCTCGACGAACTGGGAGTCAACTACATCGACAACACCCAGCTGCTGCAGGACAAGCGCGCCGGGGGCGAGCAGGTGTTCAACAAGGTCTACAACGCCGGCCACTGGAACGACCTGGGCGCCTTTTACGGGGTGAACAACATCCTGGAATCGCTGTCCGGCTTCTTCCCGTCGATTCAGCAAAACGAGCTGAGCGACTTTGCCGTCACCGAGACGCTGCAGGAGACGCTGCTCTCCTCCCAGTTCCCCATCCACGAGTACGAGCCCACCTTCGGGCGGCTGTGCGAGCTGGAGGTCAAAACCGAGGAGTACGACGCCGAGGTCGCGCGCAACAGCCAGCACCGGGGCTTCGGCTACTTTGTCAATCCTGAAAATGTGGCGGCGGGCGCGCCGAAAACGCTGGTGTTCCAGGGCAGCTACATGAATGGAATGGGCTATAAATTTTTGCAGACCGGCCTTGGCGAATACATCTACGTCCATAACTATGAAAATCTGATGGACTTCGACTACTACTTTAACATCTTCCAGCCGGAGTGCGTGGTGGTGGAGGTGGCCGAGTACACCGTTAACAGCGGCTACTTTAACGCCGAGCGGGTGGAAAATTTCTCGCTCAACCCTGTCCTCACCCTGGACGATGCGGCCCGGCAGGCGGACAAACAATCCCTCGCCCCGCAGATTGCCGAGGGCGAGCGCCTGTCCACCCTGACCGTCTCGCTGCCGGAAGGGACGCGGTATGCCTACCTGCTTTCGGAGGGGAAAACCTTTGACCTGATAGAGGGCGAGCAGGGCTGGCAGGCATCGGTGGAGAAGGAGAACCTCTCCGCTGACTACACCGTGGTCGCGGTCGGCGCGGATGGGGAGCAGACGAGGTACCGATAAAACAGAAAAATGGGAGCTTTCCAAAAGCTCCCATTTTTTTATGCTTTTTTGACGCTCCGGCAGCCAAGCCAGCAAAAGGCAATCCGTAGTAGAAAAGACAAAATATGAATATTGGAACCAAAAAAGACCAAATGCACTGGTGATAGCATCTGAATGAGCGATTCAATAAGATTGAGGATGATGGCGGAGAGCACGATCTCCGGGTAGAAAAAGGAATTGATCCAGGCGGGGCACACAAAGGGCATCAGCTTGAGGATGAGAAAGAAAAAGGAGGGCAGGTTGAGCAGCAGAATGGTCTGGCGGGTGCTGATCAGCCACTTGCGCAGCAGGCGAGAGAGAAGCATCCAGAACAGCAGGAAACCGAGGCTGAGCAGAATGTTGTAGAGCGGAAGTTGGATGGAGAAAATCATTTGTTGGAACAGCATCCCGATGGGAATTGGGAGAAAGCCCAGCAGCACGGCGAGCAGGCGTTTCATGGACATGACCTCCTGATAAAATAGATTCCGTATAAGAAAATGATAGCAAATCTTTACGGAGAAATCAATAGAGCAAAATGACAAAACTGGCACAGTTCTAACCCCGGACATCCCCTGCATACACATAAACCGGAAACCAACAACAGGAAGGACGGTATGGGTATGAACAACAACGAGGAAAAAAGAAGCGTCGGCGCGCACAACCTGATTCTGGAGGAGCGGGGGAACCTGACCATCACCGGTGTGGAGGATGTGGACAGCTTCGACGAGGAGACGGTGGTGGTCTACACCGGGCTGGGGGAACTGACGGTGCGGGGCAGCGGACTGCACATCAACAAGATCGACGTCGAGGCCGGGGAGCTGAGCCTGGAGGGGCAGATCGATTCCCTGAGCTACGCCGACCAGCCGGCGGCGCGCGGCGGCTTCTTCGCAAGGATGTTTCGATAGATGATGACCGACCTGACCCTGGCCAAAGAGACCAGGCTGTTTTTGCTGTCGATTGTGGTGGGGGTGGGGCTGTCGCTGCTGTACGACCTGCTGCGCGTGCTGCGGCTGCAGACCCGACACCGCCCCATCGTGGTGTCGCTGGAGGACCTGTTCTACTTTCTTGTCTGCGCTGCGGTCACCTTCGGCTTTGCCCTCAAGGACAACAGCGGCCAGATCCGCGGCTACATCCTCATCGGCGAGCTGTTGGGCTGGGGCTGCTGGCACCTGACCGCGGGGGAGCTTGCGGTGAAGATCGCCTCCGGCATTTTTGCGCTGCTGCGCAGGGTGGTGCTGGCGGTGGCGCGCGTTGCCCTTTTTCCGTTTTACTGCCTTTGGAAGCTCGCACTAAAAATTCTGGGCCTTTTGTCGAGGCCAATGAAACTTTTTTTAAAAAAAGTTATGCAAACCCAGAAATATAACTTGAAACGAAAGCAGATGATGTTGTATAATCTAAGTAGTCGATTTCAAAAAAAGCGGCAGAAAGGGGAAGAACGCCATGGTGACCAAAAGGAAAAAACACAGTAAAAACCGCCTGCTGCTGGCAGCCATGATTGTGTTCGTGGCGTTTTGCTCTTTTAAAATTGTGGGCACGCAGATGGAGGTTTCGGAAAAACAGTACCAGCTCCAGCAGCTGGAACAGAGCATCGAGGAGCAGCAGAAGCTCAACGAGGAGCTGGAAAACCAGCTGGAAAAGGGAAAGACCGACCAGACCGAGATCGTTGGCAAAGCCGCTTATGAGCAGTACGGGTATGGCTATCCGGACGAGCACATCTACATTGACAGCCAGGCAAGCTAAAACAGCCGGCAACGGGCTGACGAAAAGATTGAGGAGGACGCAGGAAACATTATGCAGTTAGCAATTGGAGACATTCTGGAAGGAAAGGTGACCGGCATCACCAAGTTCGGAGCATTTGTGGAGCTGGGAGAAGGCAAGACCGGCATGGTCCACATTTCCGAAGTGTCCACGGACTATGTTGAGGACATTTCCCAGTACCTCAAAAAGGACCAGGTGGTCAAGGTGAAGGTCATCAATATCACCGACGAGGGCAAGATCAGCCTGTCCATCAAAAAGGCGATGCCCCGCCCGCCGCGCCCGGAGCAGGACAAGGCGGCGGGACGCGGTGCCGGCCCCAGAAATAATTCCAGGAATTTTGGCGGCAAGCGTTATGAAAACAAACGCCCGTTCAGTCCTCAGCAGGTCAGCAGCTATGAGTGGAATCCGCACCGCAACGAGAATGCTTCCTTTGAGGATATGCTCAACAAGTTTAAACAGACCAGCGACGACAAGATGTCCGACCTGAAAAAGTATCGCGGCGAGGTCAAACGCGGCTCCGCAAACCGCCGTTCCCGCCAGGACTAATCTTAGATGAAGCAAAAGAGAAGCCGCAGGGCTTCTCTTTTTTTGCAGGAGGAAGAAGGATGGCATTTAACTGGAGGCCCCTGATGGGCAGGATCACCGCTGCCTTCCGGCAGGAGCTGGGGGAGAATCTAACCGGCATCTACCTGCACGGCTCGGCGGCCTTTGGCAGCATGAGCGAGGGCAGCGACCTTGATTTTATCGCTGTCACAGAGCGCCCGCCCACACAGGAGCAGAAGGAGCATTTGATCGCCGCCCTGCTGCAGCTGGAACGGGAAGCCCCGGCAAAGGGGCTGGAGATGAGCGTGGTGCTGCTGCGGGACTGCCGGGACTTTGCCTACCCCACGCCCTACCAGCTGCACTATTCCCCCATGCACCGCCGCGCCTTTGAACAGGACTTGGCTGGCTATTGCAGGAGAATGCAGGGGGTGGACTATGACCTTGCGGCCCACTTCACCGTCATCCGCAGGGTGGGGATTGTGCTGTTTGGCAGCCTAATCCGGGAGGTGTTCGGGCCGGTGCCGTTTGCGGATTATCTCGACAGCATCTGCCGGGACGTCGCCGGCGCCGCACAGGACATTCTGCACACGCCGCTGGACACCGCCCTCAACCTCTGTCGGGTGCTGGCCGCGGCGCAGGAGGGGCTGGTGCTCTCCAAGGCGCAGGGGGCACAGTGGGGGCTGCAGCATCTGCAAAAGCAGTACCGCCCCCTTCTGATGCGGGCAGCGAGCTGCTATGAGCAGGGGGCGGCCCTTGCCTGGGACAGCGGCGAGCTGGAAGATTTTGCGCGGGACGTTTTGGACCAAATCCACGGCCGGTTGTTGAAAATGCAGCCCGGCCGGGTGTATAATAAAGAAAAAGAACACCGCACAAAGGAGGAAGCGAGGATGGAAATGATGTTCGGGGAAAGATGGTGCAAGGTGGAAATCTACAACGAGTACCTCAAGAAGATTCCCAGCCTGTTAAGCCAGATCAACACGGTGGAAAAGATGCAGCGCAAGGCCGAGACCGAGCTGCAGATGCTGCAGAAGGAGCCGGACAGCTTCAGCCGCCAGCAGTATCAGGCGCGGCTGGAATCGACCCGGGAGCAGTGTGGCCAGCGCCTTGGGGAGATGAAGGAGGAGTTAAACCTCATCCTGGGACTCAAAGAACAGCTGGAACAGGAGCTTCACCTGCGCGCAGGGGAGATCGAGCAATAAAGAAAAGCCCGGAGCCAAACGCTCCGGGCTTTTTTGGTAATCCCTTTGAGGAGATTATCTTTCTTCTTTCATCTTAGCAAAGCACTCGCTGCAATAAACAGGGCGGTCTTCTCTTGGCTGGAAAGGAACCTTTGCCTCTTTGCCGCAGCTTGCGCAAACAGCGGTGAACATCTCTCTGTCCGCTTTTTTGCCGGCCTTGCGGGCGTCGCGGCAGGCTTTGCATCTCTGAGGCTCGTTCTGGAATCCCTTTTCAGCGTAGAATTCCTGCTCGCCAGCAGTGAAAACGAACTCGGCTCCGCATTCTTTGCATACTAATGTTTTGTCTTCGTACATAGCTTTTATACCTCGCTTTATCTATTCGCCCATGGACCGGAACACTGGAGAAGATTCGCCTAAAGTCGTATCGCTCTGCTGTGAGTCAAGGGCATATTTGCAACCGCGGCTTTTCCGCGATTATCAACCGGGACGGGACACAGCCTAGCGGCTGCTGTTCCTAAGCTTTCGTCTAACTCGTTGCAGGGCATTGTCAACCGCTTTGGTCGAGCAGTGAAGGCGCTGGGCCATCTCCTCATAGGAAAGTCCGCTGAGGTACAATGTTAAGGTTTCCTGTTCTAATCCAGACAAAAGGGTTTTGATTTTCTGCCTGCGCAAAAGCTCCTCCTCCTGCTGCAGGTAGACCTCCAGCGGGTCGCCGTCGCTGTCGGGGCCGGCGGCGTGTTCAAGGGAATCGATGGGCAGGTAGTCGCGCAGCGGCAGATGCTTTTGCGCTAAAGAGGCGGAGAGACACTCCACCATCCGGGAGTGGATGCACCGCCGGGCATAGGTATCAAAGGAGGCGCCGCGGGCCGGATCATAATTTTTGACCGCGTTAAAAAGGCCGATCAGCCCCTCCTGAATAAAGTCGTCCTGTTCCAGCCCCACCAGACTGTAGCGGCCGGATTTGGCTTTGATCACCGGCAAAAAGTGGGAGATCAGCTGCGCCAGGGCGTCGGTGTCCCCGCCTTTGGCCTTTTGCGCCAGCTGCTCGTCCGAGCAGTTTTTGCGTTTGTCACCGCAGCTGTCTGCATCCGTTTGGAACATTGTTTTTCTCCATCCATCTAAGATACCACTTCCTCATTATATAGTAAGCCGGGCGGTCTGTCAATTGATTTTACACCTATCTGAAAATTTTCTTTTCCCCAGAATCCGCCTGTTTTCGGGGAAAAGGGGAGGAGATATTCCTGCCTTCGGCAATTTTAGACAAAGAACAAAGAAGAATTTTGACATCCTGTTCATTTTTCACGGTCACGGTTTGATTTCCCCTGGTGCGCATGGTATAATAAGAAAAACCATGGGGGAAAACTCCCGGAAAAGAAGAGAAGAGAATCAAGGATGGCCCTCCCGGCAGGGAGCGGCCCGGTAACAGGAGTTGTTGTTTATGAAAAAAATCCATGTAGAAGTATGCGTCTGCACCGCCTGCGTGATGAACGGTTCGGTGGATCTGATGGAGTCGGTGGAAAGCCTGCGCGAGCTGCGCGGCCAGATGGAGGAGGGCTTTATGACCGAGCCGCAGGGCGAGCTGGAGATCACCACCAACAAGTGCCTGGGCGGGGTGCCGCACCAGGAAGATTCCCCGGTCGTCGCGGTGGAGGGCAAGGTCTTTAAAAAGGCGGACGCCGAGACGGTAATGGCTTACATTGTAGACTGCGTTCGAGAGAACGAGCAATAAATCCAAAAACCAAAGAGAATAAAAAATAAGCAGGAGACCAAAACAGGAGGAAAAGAACGATGAGAGGGATCACAACGCCGGTCACCAAAATCAGAAGACAGGTCTTTACCGAGATTGCCCGTCTGGCCTATGAGGACGGGGACTATTCCCGGATCGAGGAGCTGCCGTACACCATCATTCCCGGAGAGGTCGCCAACTACCGCGACAGCGTCTTTAAGGAGCGCGCCATCGTCGGTGAGCGGCTGCGCCTGGCAGTCGGATTGCCGCTGCGCCCGGTGGACCAGCACGCGCCGGTTTCGCAGGGAATGAACGACAGCGCCATCGCCGACATGTTTTATGAACCGCCGCTCATCAACGTCATTTCCTTCGCCTGCAACGCCTGCGAGGAGACCAGCTACACCGTCTCCAACCTGTGCCGCAACTGCCTGGCCCACCCCTGCACGGTGGTCTGCCCGGTCAAGGCGGTCAGCATCGTCAACGGCCGCTCCCAGATTGACAAGACCAAGTGCGTCAAGTGCGGCCGCTGCGCCCAGGCCTGCCCCTACTCGGCCATCGTCAAAAGCGAGCGCCCCTGCGCGGCCGCCTGCGGCGTCAACGCCATCGAGAGCGACGAGTACGGCCGCGCCAAAATCAACTACGACAAGTGCGTCTCCTGCGGCCAGTGCCTGGTCAGCTGCCCGTTCAGCGCCATCGCGGACAAGTCCCAGATCTTCCAGCTGATTCAGGCCATCAAGCGCGGCGACCAGGTCATCGCCGAGGTGGCTCCGGCCTTTGTCGGACAGTTTGGCCCGCTGGCCTCCCCGGAAAAGGTGCGCGCCGCACTGCGCAAGGTCGGCTTTGCGCACATCTATGAGGTAGCCCGCGGCGCGGACATCGGCGCGGTGGAGGAGGCGGAGGAATTTATCGCCAACGTGCCCACCGGTAAAAAGCCGTTCCTGGCGACCTCCTGCTGCTACTCCTGGATTATGATGGCGCAGAACATGTTCCCGGAGATCGCGCACTGCATCTCCGACTCGATGACCCCGATGGTCGCCACCGCGCGCATCATCAAGGAGAAGCACCCGAACGCCCGCGTGGTCTTTATCGGTCCCTGCGCCTCCAAAAAGCTGGAGGCGATGCGCGCCGACATCCGCAGCGACGTCGACTTTGTCATCACCTTTGAGGAGCTGATGGGCATCTTCCAGGCCAACGGAATCGAGTTCTCCGACCTGCAGGACGACACCGGCTTCAACCACGGCGCCACCGCCTCCGGACGAGGCTACGGCGTAGCGGGCGGTGTGGCCAAGGCGATCACCGACTGCATCGGTCAGATGGCGCCGGAGCTGGGCGAGATCCCGACCGACCACGCGGAGGGACTGGACGCCTGCCGCAAGATGCTGATGCTGGCCAAGGCGGGCAAGCGCAACGGATACCTGCTGGAGGGCATGGCCTGCCCGGGCGGCTGCGTCGGCGGCGCAGGCACGCTGACCAACATCCAGAAGGCCGCCAAGGCCGAGCAGGACTTTGCCGCCAAGAGCGAGTTTAAGGTTTCCACCGAGGACAAGACCGTCTTTGAAAAGCTGGGCAAATACACAAAGAAATAGTCCGGGGGCGATGCCCCCGACGCACCCCAAAAGGCGAGGAATTTTCCTCGCCTTTTTATTGTCTGCAGTTGCATGTTGGGGTGCAACTTTTGGGGCGTTTCGGGGTATAGGTGAAGGGGGGACTGCGTCTCCCCGGGAGAGCTGGAGCAGGGGCAAGGCCCCTGCATACCCCGAATATGCGAGGGGCGTTGCCCCTTGCTCTCCCCTTGAGCGGGCGCTCCGCCCCGCGCCCCGGGTGACTTTCGTTTCACGACGAAAGTCACCAAAGGCGTGCCAGGGGCGCTGCCCCTGGACCCCGTTGGGGGGGCATTATCATCCCCCCAGCAGCGCGGCGCGCTGCTCCCCCCAGAAAGGGTATGCGGCACTAGCCTAGCTGGATTTGCCACTTTGAGGTGGTGCGGACAATTGGCATTTCTTTCTCATGAAGCTCCATCGGGGGAACACCCACTGCTTTCAATCCGTGGCGCGGGGGCGGTGGCTTGATGGGGACAAGATGGGGACAAGGGGGT